>Ga0209771_1001449_pt1 | contig 15145 bp, 13 predicted proteins | sample SaaInl59LU_5_DNA_FD_184639 | JGI IMG/M metagenome (GOLD analysis project Ga0209771, IMG submission 184639) | Marine microbial communities from expanding oxygen minimum zones in the Saanich Inlet - ESP_59LU_5_DNA (SPAdes) (version 2) | ecosystem: Environmental > Aquatic > Marine > Intertidal zone...
TAATCTATTAGTTTTTGTCGACTACATTATTATGATTTCTAATGAGACTGCTTTTGGCCAAAGCAGTCTTTTTTTATCTATTTTGGATAAAATTTAATAATTAGGAAACATTAGGCTGATATTAATTTTAGTTATTTGCTACGACAAAAACTAATAACGATAATGAAACTAAAATTTACTTTTTTAGTATTTGCATGTTTTGCATTTACAAATTTAAGCGCTCAAGAAATTAGCGATACTTCTTTTGGAAAAGGTCTTATTAATTTCACAGCAAAAGATAGCTCGTTTAGCGTAAAATTTGCACCTCGTTTTCAAGTGCGATCAAATTCATCTTGGGATCACGATGGAAACCAATATGTTAGCCCAGAACATAACTTTATTGTTCGTAGAGCACGTTTAAAATTCGATGGATTTGCTTACAATCCAAAATTAAAATACAAAATAGAATTAGGTTTGTCTAACAGAGACATCTCTGGAGCAAACGAATTTAATAGAAACACACCACGTTACATACTAGATGCAGTAATTATGTGGAATTTTGCAGGCAATTGGGAACTTTGGGCTGGACAAACAAAACTTCCAGGAAATGTGGAACGTGTGGTTTCTTCTGCAAATATGCAGCTTATAGACCGTTCATTATTAAACAGTCGCTTTAATATAGATCGTGATTTAGGGTTACAACTACGCCATAAAACAAATTTAGGAGGTAACTTTTTAATGCGCGAAAAATTTTCAATATCACAAGGTGAAGGTCGTAATGTTTCAGAAGGAAATGAGGGTGGACTTCAATACACAGCACGTTTAGAATTTTTACCTTTTGGTACTTTTAAGTCTAAAGGCGATTACAGCCAATCAGATTTAAAAAGAGAAGAAACACCAAAACTAATGGCTGGTTTCACCTATAATTTTAACGAAAAAGCTGTTAGAGAAAGAGGTTTTGCAGGTGATTATATGATTAGAACTGATGGTTCTATTTTTGAAACAAACCAAACGACCATTTTTGCCGATACAATGTTTAAATACAATGGTTTTTCTTTTATGGGAGAATATGCAAAACGTACTGCTGATGAAGTAATTGCTACCGAAATAGATGGTACTACTCCAACTGGTGATATTGTTTTAACAGGTGATGCTTTAAACTTACAAGCAGGTTATTTATTTAAAAACAACTACGAAATTGCAGCTCGTTTTACAACTGTAAACTACGAAGCCATTACAGGTAGCCTACCTCAAGACCAATACACAATTGGTGTAAATAAATTTATTGTTGGTCATAAATTAAAAGTACAGAGTGATTTAAGTTATTCAACACTAGATGGTAATGAAGATAATATTACCTTTAGATTAGGATTTGATATTCATTTCTAACACTTAAAAAGATAACATTGAGATAACATAATACTCAAAAACATTTAACATATTTGCAAACTTATTTTATAAAAAATTATGGATAATATTTACTTATTTATGTTGATTGCCATCACAATTCTAGCTGTAGCTGATATAGTGGTTGGCGTAAGTAATGATGCTATTAACTTCTTAAACTCTGCAATTGGCTCTAAAGCGCTATCAATGAGAACAATCATGATTGTTGCAAGTTTAGGTATATTTATTGGAGCTGTCTTTTCGAGTGGAATGATGGAAGTTGCTCGTAAAGGTATTTTTGTTCCTGGGCAATTTTACTTTGATGAAATCATGTACATATTTATGGCTGTAATGATTACAGATATTTTGCTACTAGATTTCTTCAACACACTTGGTTTGCCTACTTCTACTACTGTATCTATTGTATTTAATTTACTTGGTGCTGCTGTTGTAGTGTCTTTAATTAAAATTACTGCTTCAGACTCTCAAACACTTGCAAATTTAGGCGATTACATTAACACTAAAAAAGCAATTGAAATTATTAGTGGTATTGTTATGTCTGTTTTTATTGCTTTTTCAGTTGGAGCACTTGTACAATGGTTTTCTCGTTTAATTTTCACTTTTCAATACGAAACCAAAAAGAAATATTTTAGTGTTATTTTTGGAGGAATTTCTTTAACTACTATTCTATATTTTATATTACTAAAAGGATTAAAAGGAACTCCATTTTATAAAAATATATCGAGTTTTATGGATGGAAATGAGATGTATATTGTATTAGCTAGTTTGGCTATTTGTATCTTATTTTCTTATGCATTTCAACAATTAACCAAAAAAAGTGTACTTATAGTAGTTATAGCTGTCGGTACTTTTGGTTTAGCACTAGCATTTTCTGGAAACGATTTAGTAAACTTTATTGGAGTACCAATGGCTGCTTTTCATTCTTACGAAGCAATGCAAAATGCTTTTTTAACTTCTGGAACTTTACCTGCTGAATTTTCAATGTCTGTTTTAGAAAAAAAGGTACCAGCAGAGCCTCTACTTTTATTTATCTCTGGAGCAATAATGGTGTTAACTCTGTGGTTTTCTAAAAAAGCAAAAACAGTTGCAGAGACAGAAATTAGCTTATCTAGTCAAGGAGATACTCATGAAAAATTCGAGCCAAACATGCTCTCTAGAGGTATTGTAAGAGGAACAACAGTTTTATCAGATTATTTTAGTGTTCTTGTACCAAAATCTACACAAGAAAGGATTAGCAAAAGTTTTGAGAAACCTAGCAGTAAAGCACTAACAAAGTCACAAAGTAAAGATTTACCTGCTTTCGATATGATACGAGCGTCGGTAAACTTAATGGTAGCTGGTGTTTTAATTGCTATTGCAACTTCTATGAAACTACCTTTATCTACAACATATGTTACCTTTATGGTTGCTATGGGAACCTCTTTTGCAGATCGTGCTTGGGGAAGAGAAAGTGCTGTATATAGAGTCGCAGGTGTCTTAAACGTAATTGGTGGTTGGTTTGGAACTGCAATTGGTGCTTTTTTAGCAGCTGGAATTGTAGTTTTTCTTATAAACTGGAATCCAAAAGTAATGGCACCAATCTTATTATTATTAACCGCTATTATATTGGTAAGAAACTATTTGGCTCACAAGGAATCTTCTAATAAAACAATTGCAGAAGATAGTTTAACAGATTCTGAAAGTAGTTCGGTACAAGGTGTAATTCATGAAAGCGCTAAAAATATTGCAAACGTAGTAAAAAGAGGAAATAAAATTTATTCAAATGCTATAAATGGTCTTGCGAGAGAAGATAGCGCACTTCTTAAAAAGAATAAAAAACAAGTTGTTAAATTAACCGACGAAGTAGATGCACTTAGAGATAACATCTTTTACTTTATTAAAAACTTAGACGAATCTAGTTTAAATGCGAGTAACTTTTACATTAACATATTAGGTTATTTACAGGACATGGCACAATCCTTAGATTATATTACCAAAATGAGCTATAAGCACGTAAGTAACAACCATAAGAAACTAAAATTTAGCCAAATAAAAGAGCTTAAAGAAATAGATGAACGTTTTGAATTATTTTTTAATAATACTCAAAATGCATTTAACTCTCGTTCTTTTGAACAGATTGGAGAGATACTTAGTAGAAAACAGGAAATTATGGAATTAGTAACTTCTAAAATATTAAAACAAGTGCAACGCACAAGAACTGAAGAATCTAGTCCAAAAAATACAACACTCTATTTTAACCTATTATCTGAAACTAAAGATTTATTAAACGCAACAATGAATCTTTTAGAAGAATATCATGATTCACATGACAGTTCTGTAGAACCTGCAACTATTTCTGAAACAGAATAATAAATTACATCTTTATATATTTAAAAAGGCCACCAAACACCTGGTGGCTTTTTTATTTTTTAATTATAAGAATTCTAGTAAAATATAGCCTGAAATTGAGCCTATAATAATAACCCAAATAGGACTTATTTTTGTTTTAAAAACCAATAAAGCTCCGCCTAAGGCAATAACAACAGCTTTCCAACCTAAAACTGTTTCTTTGGTCATAACAATTAATACCGCTAGCATAACTGCAACTGCAGCTACATTAACAGCATCTAGAAAGTAACGTAACAACTTAGAGTTGCGCATTTTTGGGATGAATGGATTTAATATTAACACAAATAAAAACGACGGTAAAAAAATACCAGAAGTTGCAGCCAAAGCGCCTGGAAATCCAGATAGTTGATACCCAATAAATGTAGAGGTTGATAAAACTGGTCCTGGTGTAAATTGACCCACTGCAATGGCATCTATTAGTTCTACTCTAGTTAACCAACCTCTGGTTACAAGTTCGGCATCTAAATAGGCAAATAACACATAACCACTACCATATAAAATAGCACCTACTTTTAAAAACACCCAGAATACATTTAAAGCCGTTATTTTAGTTAAAGTAAAGCCTAATGTAGAGCTTAACAATAAAGGCGAAAAACCATTTAAAGAACCTCTAGCCTTACCTTTAAAATAAAAATATAACATGCCTAATACACCAGCCGATAAAAGTGCTACAACCTCATTTACACCCAACAAACTTGCAGTTAAAACTAGTATTCCTATTATGGTAAGCTCTATTGTTTTTACTGCCTTCTTTCCTAACTTTAATACAGCAGATGCTATAATCGCTAAAACAGCTGGTTTTATTCCAAATACAAATGGCTCTACTTGTGGCAACGTTCCATATTTTACATACAAATAGGCTAAAACTGCTGTTATAAGTGTAGCAGGAATAATAAAAGCAATTCCAGCTACAAAAAGGCCTGTTTTACCTGCACGTTCATAGCCACAATGCATGGTCATTTCGGTAGAATTTGGACCAGGAATTAAATTTGTTGTACTAATGAGATCTAAAAAATAGTCACGCGTCATCCATTTACGCTTAGTGACGACCTCAACTTCCATCATTGCAATGTGTGCTGCTGGACCTCCAAAGGCAAAACAGCCTAGTTTAAAAAAGACTAATGCTACTTCTTTTAGCTTTTTTGCTTGCATTTTTTTACTTAGAATATACTTAAATATAAAAAAAGTACTCTTTTCAGAGTACTTTTTTAACACTTGATTGGTTATTTGTAACTTTTAAGAACCACACATTAAGCAGTCATCACCTTCAGCTTCTTTTGCTTGTGCAATTAGAGCTTTCATTTCTTCGGCAGACATTGGTGTACCTTCTGGTTTTTCAGCAGTTTGTTTAGCAAACTTCTCAGCTGTTTTTACTGCTTGCTGTTGTTTTTGTACAACGTTTTCAGGTGCTACAGACTCTTCTGCAACCACTTCTGCAATTGGCTCTGATTTTGCAACTCTAGAAATGGTGACTTTTTTGGCATCTACAGCACTCTTAGTACGTAAGTAGTACATTCCAGTTTTTAGGCCACTTTTCCAAGCATAAAAATGCATAGAGGTTAATTTCGCCATTGTTGCACCTTCCATAAATAGGTTAAGGGATTGCGACTGGTCTATAAAATAACCACGTTGGCGAGACATATCTATAATATCTTTCATAGAAAGCTCCCATACTGTTTTATATAGCTCTTTAATATCTTGAGGAATATTCTCTACATCTTGTATAGAACCATTAGCGCGCATAATTTCGTTCTTTAAATCTTCGCTCCAAAGGCCTAAATCTACTAAGTCTTCCAGTAAATGTTTGTTTACAACAATAAACTCTCCCGATAATACACGACGTGTATAAATGTTAGACGTATAGGGCTCGAAACATTCGTTGTTTCCTAATATTTGAGACGTAGAAGCTGTAGGCATTGGTGCAACTAGTAACGAGTTACGAACACCATTTTTAAGTACTTCTTTACGCAATTTGTCCCAATCCCAACGACCACTTAAAGTGTCTTCTTCTATATTCCATAAATTATGCTGGAATTCTCCTCTACTTATTGGAGAACCTTCATACGTTTGGTATGGTCCATCTACTTTTGCTTCTTCCATACTTGCTGTTACAGCTGCAAAGTATAAAGTTTCAAAAATATCTTGATTTAATTGTTTTGCTTCATCGCTTGTAAAAGGCAATCTTAATTTAATAAATGTATCTGCTAAACCTTGTACTCCTAAACCTACTGGTCTGTGTCTAAAATTAGAATTTTCTGCTTCTTTTACTGGATAGTAATTTCTATCGATAACTTTATTTAAATTCTTTGTTACACGTTTTGTAATTCTGAATAATTCTTTGTGATCAAATTCTCCATTCTTTACAAACATTGGTAATGCTATAGAGGCTAAATTACAAACAGCAACTTCGTCTGCTGATGTGTACTCCATAATCTCTGTACACAAATTTGAAGAACGAATAGTTCCTAAATTTTTCTGATTAGATTTACGGTTTGCTGCATCTTTGTACAACATATATGGTGTACCTGTTTCTATTTGAGATTCTGCAATTTTCTCCCAAAGTTCACGTGCTTTAATCGTTTTACGTCCTTTACCTTCAGCTTCATATTTAGTGTAAAGTGCATTAAACTCTTCAGAATGTACATCGCATAAACCAGGACATTCGTTAGGGCACATTAGTGTCCAATCTCCATCTTCTTGTACGCGTTCCATAAATAAATCTGGCATCCACATGGCATAGAATAAATCACGAGCTCGTAACTCTTCAGCTCCATGATTCTTTTTTAAATCTAAGAAATGAAAAATATCTGCATGCCAAGGCTCTATGTACATAGCAAAACTTCCTTTACGTTTTCCGCCTCCTTGATCTACATATCTTGCTGTATCATTAAATACTTTTAGCATTGGTACAATACCATTACTTGTTCCGTTTGTTCCTGCAATATAACTTCCTGTTGCACGCACATTATGTATAGATAAACCTATTCCTCCTGCAGATTGCGAGATTTTAGCTGTTTGCTTTAATGTATCGTATATACCATCTATACTATCGTCTTTCATTGTTAATAAAAAACAAGATGACATTTGTGGTTTTGGTGTACCAGAATTAAAAAGTGTTGGTGTTGCGTGTGTAAAATACTTTTTAGACATTAACTCGTATGTTTCGAGAGCAGCTTCTAAATCGTTAGCATGAATACCAATAGATACCCTCATTAACATATGCTGTGGACGTTCTGCAATTTGCCCATTCAATTTTAAAAGGTATGAACGTTCTAAAGTTTTAAAGCCAAAATAATCGTAACCAAAATCACGATTATAAATAATTGCAGAGTCTAACTTCTCTTTATTATCCATGATAACGTTGTATACCTCATCACTTAATAAAGGTGCTTTTTTTCCTGTTCTAGGATTAACGTAAGTGTATAAATCTGTCATGACTTCACTAAACGTTTTCTTGGTGTTTTTGTGCAAGTTTGAGACCGAAATACGTGCTGCTAAACGCGCATAATCTGGATGAGCAGTGGTCATGGTTGCGGCTTGTTCTGCTGCTAAATTATCTAATTCGCTAGTAGTTACACCATCATACAAGCCATCGATTACTCGCATGGCTACTTTAATTGGATCTACAAGTTCATTTAGTCCGTAACATAATTTACGCACTCTAGCTGTAATTTTGTCGAACATTATTGGCTCTTTTCTACCGTCTCTTTTTAATACAAACATACTTTACACTTTTTTTTAGGTTTTTTCTGAAAACACCATTTCTCAGAAAAAGAAATTAATTGATTACTTAAAAATCAGTAACAAACTGATTAATAGCGCGTTATTTTTTTAACTTTTTATTGTGATATTAAAATTGGCAATCTTTGTCTACTCTGAAGCACTAATTGCGACTGAAAACATAAAACCAATTAAAATAACTTTATTCTTTCTTTATAATTTGATTCTAGAAATCATCTGAACCAAAATCGTATTTATTTCCTTCTTCTTCTTTGTTAAGAACACCAGCTTTTTGGTATTCGGAAACACGTTTTTCGAAGAAGTTAGTTTTACCTTGAAGCGAAATCATATCCATGAAATCGAAAGGATTTGCTGTACCATACTCTTTTTCACATCCTAAATCCTGAAGTAAGCCATCGGTTACAAACTCAAGATATTGTGACATTAATTTAGAATTCATACCAATTAAACTTGCAGGAAGAGACTCTGTAATAAACTCTCTTTCAATATTAAGAGCATCTACAATTATTTCTCTTATACGCTCTTTAGACACTTTGTTTACTAAGTGATGCTCGTGTAAGTGAACTGCAAAATCACAATGCATGCCTTCATCACGAGAAATTAACTCGTTAGAAAATGTTAATCCTGGCATTAAGCCACGTTTTTTTAACCAAAATATTGAACAAAACGAACCTGAAAAGAAAATACCTTCTACAGCTGCAAATGCAATAAGACGCTCGGCAAAACTAGGAGACTCAATCCATTTAAGAGCCCAATCTGCTTTCTTTTTAATTGCTGGAAATGTTTCTATAGCATTAAATAGTCCTGCTTTTTCTTTTTCATCTTTTACATAAGTATCTATTAAAAGAGAATAGGTTTCACTATGTATGTTTTCCATCATAATTTGGAAACCATAGAAAAATTTAGCTTCGGTATATTGTACTTCGCTTACAAAATTTTCTGCCAAATTCTCGTTTACAATACCATCACTTGCAGCAAAGAATGCTAACACATGCTTAATAAAATAACGTTCATCATCATTAAGTTTTTGTGTCCAATCTGTAAGATCTTGATGCAAATCTATCTCTTCTGCAGTCCACATACTAGCTTCCGATTTTTTGTACCATTCCCATAAATCATGGTGTTGAATAGGAAAAATTACAAATCTATCTTTATTTTCTTGTAAAATTGGCTCTACAGCTTGAGACATAATATTGTGGTTTTTATTATAAAATTTAAACGAAAAATTGGTTATTCTTGGGACTAACAAAGATTGAAATAAATCTATAATTTTAATAGGTGGTTTGACGTAAATCTTTTCAAAGTTTTTAACATTGATTGTTGAAATGTATGTCTACAAGTGGGTTTTATTGGGCTTATGGATTATTACTTTTTTTATAAATATTTTTAGTGCTTTTTTTAGGTAAGACATAAAATAAACACTACGTCTTTTTATTAGCATTACTATTTAAAACCTTGATTTAGAGCAAAAAGAAATGCTAAAAAACAAAAATGAGCAACGCAGTGCGTTGCTCATTTTAAGTGGTAGACTAATAGCGTAATCTTTAAAAGCGATTGATATTATAAATCGCTTAACTCAATAAAACTGTATATTATTAACAATGAAAAAGAAAATGCTGTTTATTACCTTAATAAATTCTCTAAATTAATACGTAAAATTTTAATTGCTTCTACAGAAAAAGAAATTTCCTTAGCAGGAGAGTTAGAGACTATGGATTTGTATATGAACATTGAAAACATTCGTTTTTCTAACGAAATTAACTACAGTCATTTAATAGACGATAATATAGATATAAATCATATTAAGGTACCTTCTTTAGTGCTTCAACCGTTTTTAGAAAATGCATTATGGCATGGTTTATCTTCTAAAAGAGAAAACAAAAAAATAAGTATTCAGGTCTCTAAAAATACTTTAGAATATGTAACTATTACAATTACAGATAACGGTATCGGAAGAAAAGCTTCTGCAAAAATTAAAGAAAACAAACTACTTAAAAGAAAGTCTGTTGGTATAGATTTAACAAAACAGCGTCTAGAGAATTTTTCTAAAAATTACACCAATTGTTATAGGCTAACTATTGAGGATTTGTATAATGAAAATGTAGCTATTGGTACTAAAGTTACCATAGATATTCCAATAAAAGAAACCTACACATTAAAAACAGCTTAGCAATTATTGCATTGTTTTAGCCACTTTTTCTAATTCGGCATACCAATCTTCACCAAACTTTCTAATAAGCGCCTCTTTAACAAATTTATAAACTGGTACCTGTAATTCTTTTCCTAAACTACAAGCATCATCGCAGATTTCCCATTTATCATAATTAACTGCAGAAAACTCAGTATACTCTTTTACTCGTATTGGATACAAATGGCATGAAACGGGCTTTTTCCAGCTTACTCCTCCTTGATTATAAGCTTCTTCAATGGCACATAAAGCTGTATTTTTTTCATCAAAAATAACATAAGCACAATCTGCTCCATTAATTAAAGGTGTTTCTAACTCACCTAAAGCAGTAGTTATAGATGTACCTTGAGCCTCAATAACAGCTATACTTTCTTGTCTTAAAAAAGGTTTCACTTTTGGATAAATATCTTCGAGTATTTGTGTTTCGTCTTTAGTTAAGGGAGCTCCAGCATCTCCATCTATACAACATGCGCCTTTACATGCAGATAGGTTACACACAAAATCGTTTTCTATAATAGCTTCCGAAACTATTGTTTTTCCTAATTGAAACATACTTAATTAAATCTCTAAATAAAGGACAAATATAAGACGAAAATCTTCAATTTACGTATTGTAAATTTTCGAGATAATTTAATCTTAAATTAATATTGAAAATCTCTTATTAAGAAGTACTTTTGCCGAAAATTTAAGAACGATAGTTATGCATTTTGATTTTAAAGAGATATTTACAGTATTTATGGTACTGTTTGCCGTAATAGATATTGTTGGTAATATCCCAATTATTATAGATTTACGTAAAAAAGCGGGACACATACAAAGTGAAAAAGCTTCTATTATTGCTGGAATTATTTTAATTGCTTTCTTGTTTCTAGGTAAAAGTATTTTAAACCTTATTGGTATAGATGTGAGTTCTTTTGCTGTAGCTGGCTCTTTTATATTATTCTTTATAGCTTTAGAAATGATTTTAGGCATTACATTATATAAAGATGACGATAACAGCCCATTAACTGCCTCTGTTTTTCCGCTGGCATTTCCTTTAATTGCTGGTCCTGGAAGTTTAACTACTTTGCTTTCATTAAGAGCAGAATACGAAATAGAAAACATCATTTTAGCTGTTTTAATGAATGTTATAGTTATTTATATCGTTTTAAAAACATCTCGTAGAATTGAGCGTTTAATTGGACAAAACGGTATTAGTATTATTAGAAAAGTATTTGGTGTAATACTACTTGCAATAGCTATCAAGTTATTTGCGCATAACGTTAAAATTCTTTTTGCTTAACTTTGCAACAATTAACGAAACTGTTACACTTATAGGTTACTATAATTATTAACTAACGGTTGAGAAAATAGATATAACAACATGAAAATTTTTACACTAATACTTAATATTATAGCAATTGGTTTAATAATTTATAACGCTAGAAAACTTGATTTTGAAGGTCTTCTTGAAGGCGAGAGCATGATAGCAATTATTACAATAGTTTCTGCACTTTGCGCAATATTATTACTTCAAATTTTAAGAATTTCAAAAAAAATTGAAGAAAAGAGTAAAAATTAAATGTTAGATGCCTTAATTATTGGTGGAGGAGCTGCTGGATTATCTTGTGCTTTAGTTTTGGGTTCAAGCCTTAAAAAACCTTTTGCAAAGGATAAAAAAGTAGCAATAATTACGCACCAAAAAGCATCTCATCTACAAAATGCTTTATTTAATAATGTTTTAGGCTTGAAGCCTGGCACTTTAGGTAAAGATCTTTTAAGTGATGGGAAACTACAATTAGAGCGTTTATATCCTGAAATTACCCAAATAGAAAAGGAAAAGGTTTCTGAAATCACTAAAATTGAAGACTATTTTTTAGTGTCTACAAATAAAAACCAATACAAAACTAAGCTTGTTGTTGTTGCCGTTGGGTACACTAACCTTTTAACAATAAAAGGTCTAGAAGACTATATTAAATCACACCCAAGAGCTGCCATAGAAAAGGATAGAATTTGGTTAGAAAATACAAACCATTTAATTACACATAATTTATACGTTGCTGGTACTTTAGCTGGTTGGCGCAGTCAATTTGCTATCGCTTCTGGAAGTGGAGCACACGTAGCTACAGATATTTTAACGTTATGGAATAACGGAACGCATACTAAAGTACACGATAAAATTTAATTTGTAAAGTCTTTATTTAAACTCAAGTTTATCACTTCATTTACCATTGTATCTTTTTGGTTAATGACCTCTTCAAAAGCTCCAGTGCCAAAAAGTTGATCGGCAAGTGCAGCTTTTATATATTGTTTTACTTCTTCTTTGTAAGTAATAAAAACAATACTCGTTTCCCTTTTTACATTTAAATACTTTTGAAACTCTTCTACAACTTGATCTGTTATTTCAAAATTAATTAAATAGTCTGCTTTAGAGAAGTCTTTAAAAACAGCTCTGTCTTTTTCTAATTGTTCGAAAGCAAAATTATTAAAATAACCTCGACGTTGTAAAAAGGTTATAGTTTCGTTTTGCATGCCTAAATCTAAGGGAACAAAAACATCAGGAATAATACCTCCTCCTCCATATACTATTTTACCTTTTGGTGTTGTAAATTTTAGAGAATCTGCAACCTCTATTTTTTCAGCATCCAACAACTCTCCACTATTTATTCTAGAATAATAGTCGTCAAAATAATCTCTATTTCCATTTTCGTAAGCGCGTTGAATAGATCGTCCTGTTGGTGTATAATACCTAGAAACGGTTAATCTAACTGCACTGCCATCTCCTAATTGTATTTCTCTTTGCACTAAGCCTTTGCCATAAGAACGACGTCCAACAATAGTACCTTTATCGTTATCTTGTAATGCTCCTGCAACAATTTCACTAGCAGATGCCGAATTTTCGTCGATTAAAACATAAACATGACCTTTCTCAAAAGAACCTCTGCGTGTTGCGTAGCTATTTTCTATTTTTCCTTTTTTATTTTTTGTAAATAGAATAAGCTTATTGTTTTCTAAAAATTCGTCAATAATTTTTTCAGCAACACCTAAAAAACCTCCTGGATTACCTCTTAAATCTAGAGCTATTTCTGTAGCGCCTTCTTTTTTAAGCTTTGTTAATTCTTTTTTAAATTCTTTATATGTAGATTCTGCAAAACGATTTATTTTAATATAACCAAGTGTTTCGGTTAGCATATAAGCCGCATCTACACTTACAATTGGAATGACACCACGAGTAACATTAAATTTTAGTGGTTTTGGTTCTCCTTTTCTAATAACTTCTAAAACAACATCTTTGTTTTTTGGGCCTTTTAGCTTTTTAACTAAATCTCCATTGGTGAGATCTCTACCAAAAAGCGAATCTCCATCTGCAGTAATTATTCGGTCTCCTCCCTTTAAACCAGCACGTTCGCTTGGTCCTTTTTCTATGGTTCTAATTACAGTAATAGTATCTTTATGGGTGTAAAAACTAATGCCAATACCAACAAAGTCTCCTTTCATGTTTTCGGTAACACTTTGCATATTTTCTTTAGGAATATAAACAGAATGTGGATCTAAGTTTTCTAATATTCCATTAACTGTAACATCTACAATACTATCTGTATTAACCTCCTCTACATAATCGTGGTCTATATAATCTATAAGCCTGTTAAGTTTGTCTTTTTTACTGTTAGAGGTAAAAAGACTATCTGCAGTATCATTAAAATCTAAAGAGCCTCCAATAAAAATACCCAAAGCAATAGCAGTTCCTAATAGCAAAGGCAAGTATTTTTTGTTTAATTTCATCTCTGTAATATAAATGTTTAAGCCGTTAAATCTTCTATTTTTTCTAACACGATTCCTGCTTTTTCTAAAAAGCGCAATCCAGAATCGTCTTTATAGCCTTCTTTATATACTACACGAACTATACCAGCTTGATGTATCAATTTGCTGCACTCCTTACATGGAGACAAAGTAATATATAATGTTGCACCTTTACAAGATTGTGTAGAAGCTGCTACTTTTAAAATAGCATTTGCTTCTGCATGTAAAACGTACCATTTTGTATAACCCTCATCATCTTCGCAATAATTCTCGAAACCTGTTGGAGTACCATTAAAACCATCACTAATAATCATACGTCCTTTTACAATAATAGCACCTACCTGCCTACGCTTACAGTGAGATAGTTTTCCCCACTCTTCTGCAATCCTTAAATAGGCTTTATCGTATTTATTCTGTTTAATTTCTGACATTTATAATTTTTACTATTTGGGCGTATTTTTAATTTAAAAAATTAAAAATCAGGCTTTCGGCAGTCGCTTTTTTTAAGAAAAATAAAAAAGAGCTTCAACAAATGCCTCAATCCTTCACGCATTTTAGGCTGTTAATTTAACGAAGATAACGTGTTCGTATTTTAATTACAATGCTATTAATGAAGTTTTAAGATAATTTTAGGCTAAGCCTATTGTAATAGCGGACTATTTAGCAACATTGGTATTACTAAACCAACTACAATTGCAGAAACTACCATAATCCAATCGCGTTTAGTAAATCTAAAAAGCGTTTGTGTTAAGTAACCTAAAAATAGTACAATAAACACAATAATAATTTGCGCTATTTCAATACCTAAAGCAAACTCTAATAATGCTAGTAATTTATTATCGTCTCCACCAACTAATAATTTAAACTCTCTGGCAAAACCCAAACCATGAATTAAACCAAAAAACAATGTTGTGATAAATAACAAACCTATTTTTTCTTTCTGTGCGCCTTTTCCAGAAGTAAAAACATTAAAAAGTGCCGCAATTAAAATAGACGCTGGTATAAGAAATTCTACAATATCTGCAGACACTTTAACAGCTCCATAAGTGGCTAAAATTAGAGACAATGTATGCCCTAAAGTAAACATGGATACTAATAGAAATACACGCTTCCAGTCTTTAAACATAAACGGAACCGTTAAAACAATTAAAAACAAAACATGATCGTAGGCATTAATATCTAAAACATGATTAATACCATAGTGTACGTTAAACCAAAGTTCCTCGAGCATTGTAGATTATATTTAGGGTGTTGTAAAGATATAAAAAAAAGAAAAGCACCAATTAAAATTGATGCTTTTACAGTTTGTACTAAAACGCTGAAAAGTAGAAAACGGAATTTAGCGGAATAATTAAACTCTGAAAATAATCTACTGTGGGCAACAATGTATAAAAATAATTGCTTAGTTTTAGGCTTAACAAAAAGGCAGTTGCGTGTTTGTTACGTCTGATTTTCCTGCGGAAAATCCTCGCATACAAACCCACAACTATTCTTGTACCAGACCGTTGTACACAAGTTAAAAACTAACTAAACATAATAACATGAAAAAAAAATATTTTTTATTTACGCTAATGTTAGTGTTTCTATCATGCAACAAAGACGATAATCAAATAGATGAAACTATACAGCCGATACAAAATTAGGGGTATAAAATGCTACTTA
>Ga0209771_1001455_pt1 | contig 15101 bp, 10 predicted proteins | sample SaaInl59LU_5_DNA_FD_184639 | JGI IMG/M metagenome (GOLD analysis project Ga0209771, IMG submission 184639) | Marine microbial communities from expanding oxygen minimum zones in the Saanich Inlet - ESP_59LU_5_DNA (SPAdes) (version 2) | ecosystem: Environmental > Aquatic > Marine > Intertidal zone...
GGATTGTTTCACATGAAAAGAAAGCCCGAATTATTTTAATTCTGTCGCTGGTAGGATTATTAATTTTTAATCCAATATACAGTAATTTTTACACCATTTTTCCAATTGCCCTTTTAGGAATTGTTTCTCTTGCATACTCCTACAAAGGTCTAAGAGATTTTCCAATGATCAAAATATTTTTGATAGCGGCAAGTTGGGGGGTTTTGTGCGGAATTATACCTACTTTCTATCCGCCAATTTGGAATTCAACCGGTTGGATCCCCAGTTTTTTCTGGATATTTTTTTACATTCTTGCTATCACCATTCCTTTTGACATAAGAGATATTCATATTGATGAAGAAGAAAAAAACACTCTTCCTCAATTACTAGGACTGAGAGGTAGTAAAGTTTTAGCTCTTGTATTTCTTTCCGTTTCATTCTTGTGCATCTTCACAATTTCCTCCTCTACTCAATCCTTGTTTTTCTTGTTCAGCTTTTTGGTGGCTGGTGTTCTTATCTTGAAATCTTCGCCTACCAACAAACCACTTTACTATGGATTATTGGTAGATGGGCACATTATATTTCAATTTATAGGAGTTTATTTTTTCTGTTAAACTGAAATAGTTAAATTTATCGCCTATTCAATTTTACACTTATGAAACAATCAGCTCTTATCTTGTTAGGAATACTAGCGGGGTTTAACACATTTTCCCAAGAAGAAAACAACAAAGATATAGGGCAAATTCATGGAAACGTGCAAACTGATGTTCAATATTACAACGAAGACTCCTTGATTGGAGCTCCAGTTGTACCAGAAAAAATGCTGATGAATGGGTTTGCAAACATCAACTACACTCGTGGAAATTTTGCAGCAGGAATAAGGTACGAATCCTATTTAAATGCACTTCAAGGATTTCCGACAGGATATCGTGGAAGTGGTCTTGCATACAAATATGCTTCGTATTCTATTGACAACCTAGAGGTGACAGCAGGAAATTATTACGAGCAATTCGGGAGCGGAATGATTTTTAGAGCTTACGAAGAAAGACAACTTGGTTACGACAATGCGATGGACGGTTTTAGGTTAAAATACAAACCTTATCGTGGAGTTTACTTAAAAGGTATTTACGGAAAGCAACGAATATTCTTTACCACTGGAGCTGGAATAGTGAGAGGTATAGACGGAGAAGTTGTAATCAATGAATTGTCCGATTCTCTCGAAGCGAAAATGAAAACCAGGATTGTACTGGGAGGAAGTTTTGTAAGTAAATACCAAGAAGACGATAACCAAGCTTTCATTCTTCCTGAAAATGTAGGTGCTTTTGCTGGAAGATTAAACTTGTACCGTGGAGGATTTTCATTCGCTACAGAATACGTTGAAAAAATAAACGACCCTTCGGCCGACAATAATTTTATTTATAAAAAAGGGCAAGCTTTGCTTATCAACACAGCTTATTCGCAACGTGGATTTGGTGCTTCATTCAGTGCCAAAAAAATTGATAACATGAGTTTTAGGTCAGATAGAAATGAGGGACAAACCAACTTGTTTATGAACTACCTTCCTTCTACTTCAAAACAGCATACTTACAATCTGCCAGCTACTCTTTATCCTTATGCAGTTCAGCCCAATGGGGAAATTGCATTGGAGGGCGATGTGTCTTATAAATTGGCAAGAAAAAGAAAAAAGAAGATACAAATTGCTGGAACTGATGAATTCAAAAAACCTTTTAATTTAAGGAAATACTCTACAGAAATTTCTTTGAATTGGTCGGCTGCGTTTGCTCCTGACACTACAAATATCAGAAATGACTCTTTGAGACAAGGTTACACCACAAAGTTTTTTACTCCGAGCAACAGAGTTTATTTTAGCGATTTTAATGTGGAAATCAAAAGAAAGCTAACCAAGGATTTAAAATTTGTGTATTCCTTTTTCAACATGAGGTACGACAAAGACATTATTGAGGGAAAAACTGGAACTGGTGTTGTAAACGCTCGTATTCATGTGCTGGATGTAACGTACAATATTAATGACGAAAATACAATTCGTGTAGAAGCTCAACACTTAGGGGTAAACAAAAAGAGTAACTTTTATGAAGACCAAGGAAACTGGGCTACTGCCTTAGTTGAATACACAATTTCGCCAAAATGGTTTTTTGCTGCGTTAGACCAATTCAATTACGGAAACAAAGAAGCTGGAAAACGAATACACTATTTTTATGGTTCGATAGGCTACATTCAAAATGCCAATCGTTTTTCTATCGGTTATGGTAGGCAAAGAGCTGGAATATTTTGTGTAGGAGGTGTTTGTAGAGTTGTGCCAGCATCAAATGGACTTACCTTCTCGATGACTAGTACATTTTAATTGAGATTTTTTTATTTTTAATAGCATTAAATAATTCAACATGAAACATATCTATATTCTATTAATCGCTATAGCTCTTGTAGGCTGTGATAAGGTAGACGACCCAAGACCTAGTGTTATAGGTAACGCAGACGGAATTTGTCCAGCGCCTACTTTTGCTCAAAACACGGATACATTAAGAAATGTTTTGGTTGAAGATTTCACAGGTCACTATTGCAATAATTGTCCTGGAATAGCTTATGCTATCGACACAATTAAATCTAACATGGGCAAGCAACTTATTCCTATAGGATTACATGTTACCGACCAATTTGCTGCCCCTGTAACTGCAAAAGCGCCTAAATTCCAAACGGATTTTAGAACCGCAGGAGGATTGGATATTTACAATGACTTGATTCCTAGCGCAGGATTGCCTGCTGTTGTTTTGAATAGAAAAGATGGGTTTACTTTGACTCCTGGAAGACTGAACATATACAATTCAAATCTTTCTTCTGATATCCGATCTTTTATTGGTGATTCACCAAAAGTAAGAATCCAAACAAAATCGACTTTCGATAATACCACAAATAGAGTGTGTGCCTATGCAGAAGTAGAAATACTTACTCCTTTGGCTGACGATCATAGCCTTGTCTTCTATCTGCTAGAAGACAGTATAGTAGATTGGCAGCTGTACAACGGAAACGGTGGCAATCCAATTTATGGAGGAGCTGGAGACATTCAAGATTACGTGCACAAGCACGTGCTAAGAAAATGTATGAATGGGTGGCAAGGAAAAAAAATCATTTCTGCTGGAACTTCAGCTGTGGGAGATAAAATTGTTGAAGGATCTACTTTTGTAATCACAGATGGAACTTGGAGAACAAATCACCTTGAAATTGTAGCATTTGTTTACAACAACATCACAAAAGAAGTAATTCAGGCTTATTCTGAGAAATTAAATTAGGCTCCTAAAACAATTGCTCTATTGTCATTAACGTGACCAATTGGAACATCAAAATAAATTGGAAAACTGAACTCATTGGTGCAATTATCTATTATTTCGCGAACTGAATAACCAAAACCATCGTCTTTGGTATCTGTAAACTGACCGACTAACAAACCTTTCAGATCATCAAATTTACCCGCTTTTTTAAGAGCGTGTAACATTCTGTCGATGTTGTAGGCAAACTCACCAATGTCCTCTATCAAAAGAACTTTGCCATTTGTGTCCAAATCGGAATTAGTTCCCAACAAGCTGTATATAATTGCTAAATTTCCACCTACAATTTCTTCTTTTGGAAAAGGAGACTCAAACTGATAATCGACATTGAATAAAGCTTTATGAAGCGAATTCATAGCAATTTCGGGAGTAGATTCGTAGCTGTTTGGCATTGGTGCATGCAAAGAAGCTACACCTATTTTGTTCATTTCATTGTGCAATACTGTAACATCACTAAAGCCAACTATCCATTTTGGGTTCTTTAAAAATCCTGTAAAATCTATTTTATCTATGATTCTCACCAAACCATAACCACCTCTTGCACAGAATATGGCTTTTAAGTCTTTGTCGTTCAATGCTTCTTGCAAATCGGACAACCGCTGTTGGTCAGTTCCTGCCAACTTAAAATGGGAGCTAAAAGCATGGTTCGCAAACCGCACTTTTAACCCCCAATTTCTTAAAACATCAGCCGATTTTTTAATTCGTTCTTCATCCACTCTTCCTGATGGAGAAAGGATAATTACAGAATCGCCTTTGACTAAAGTTTGAGGTTTCATAAATCTAAATTAAGTTCTAATTTACAAAACTATTAGAAAACCTTAATCTTCGTCACTTATACCTTCTAAATCTTCGGACATATCATCCGCGAAATCCGTGTCCAAGTCATCCTCGTCTTCGTCTTCATCGATTTCAAAATCGTCCATTCTATCCTCTAGTTTCTGACTCACTTTCACGAGGTAACAAGTATCTTCAGTTTTTAGTTCTACTGCTTCTACTCTTTCACCCTTTGCATTTGTAAAAGTTATAATGTCTCTGTTGTTGTATCCATTTGGATATTTTTCAACCAATTTCTGAAGAATTTCTTCTGGTATTTTAATGTAATCTACAATTACTCTTTTCATTGCTTAAAGAAGTTTGATTGGGTGTTTTTAAATTCTGGTTAATATTAGTAAAAAAAATTATTTGACAACTCTTTTTTTTCTATTAAAGTTTCAATAAATAAGCAAAAATTAATGGAGCTACAATTGTCGCATCGCTTTCTACGATGAACTTTGGCGTGTTTATATCCAATTTTCCCCAAGTTATTTTTTCGTTAGGCACTGCTCCTGAGTAACTTCCGTAACTTGTCGTTGAATCTGAGATTTGACAGAAGTAACTCCAAAATGGTGTGTCGGTTCTTTCCATGTCTTGGTACAACATTGGCACCACACAAATTGGAAAATCTCCTGCTATTCCTCCACCAATTTGGAAGAATCCAATTCCATTTTCAGAATTATCGGTATACCAATCTGCCAAGAAAGTCATGTACTCAATTCCCGATTTCATTGTAGATGCTTTTAGCTCTCCTTTCATCACATAAGATGCAAATATATTTCCCATTGTAGAATCTTCCCATCCTGGAACCACAATTGGTAGGTTCTTTTCGGCTGCGGCATACATCCACGAATTTTTAATATCTATTTCATAGTACTCTTCCAATACTCCAGAAAGAAGCATTTTATACATAAACTCATGAGGAAAATATCTCTCTCCAGCCTCTTCGGCATCTTTCCATATTTTAAAAATATGTTTTTGTAATCTTCTAAACGCCTCTTCTTCAGGAATACAAGTATCTGTAACTCTATTCAATCCTTTTTCTAATAAATCCCATTCGTCTTGCGGAGTAAGGTCTCTATAATTTGGCACTCTTTTGTAATGAGAGTGAGCCACTAAGTTCATCACATCTTCCTCAAGATTGGCTCCTGTGCAAGAAATGATGTGAACTTTATCCTTACGAATCATCTCCGAAAATATTTTGCCAATTTCGGCTGTACTCATTGCGCCAGCCAAAGAAACAAGCATTTTTGATCCTTGTGCCAATTGAGCTTCGTATCCTTTTGCTGCATCCACCAAAGCAGCTGAGTTAAAATGTAAAAAGTGGTTTTCTATAAAATTTGTTATTGTCATGTTATATAAATCTTTCTATTAATAATTGTATAATTTCTACTGCGATAAGCACAATAATGATCCATTCGAGATTAGAACTGTGTTTATGATTCAATATATCTCGAAATAAGTCTAGGTTCTCTTTTACAATGTCAAATCCGTGTTGAATTCCTCGATGCCTATTAATCACTTCCAGCTCCTTTCTCAATTTTGTATCAATTTCCGCTAATTCGGCATCGCTCCAAGCCAAATCCGATGTTTCAAAAATGTAGAGATTTTCTGCCATCCTATTTTTTAGACCCATTGTTCTTCCTACAAATTTTCTCAGTTTAATTCTAGAAGCTTTTACATCGCCTGACAATTCCAATTGGTTTGAAATCTCCCTTGTTTTTTCTAGTAATTCATTGACCTTTAACTGATAAAAATCTAAAGCTACTGCCTGACCTAGATTGAATAAAATGATGTGAAGAATATCGATAGTAAGAGTGGGTGTAGAAATAGTATTTACATCCAACGAAAAATTTTTATCTTGACCAACCACCAAGTTAAATTCTTCCTCTGGGAACTCCGATTTAGGCATAACATTTGGATTCAACGTCTCTAAAACATTTTCTCTCTCCTCCTCTGTAAATCCAGCAAATACAATGCTGCCATAGTCCTTTATGTAGCAAAATTTATCGTTTCCATTTTTTAGTAAAAGAAATACCGAATCGCTCTTAACAACCTCAAAATTCAAAGTTGTTTTTACACAATCCAAGTTGAGTTTTTCACCTAAATGATAACCAATAATGTGAATGATAGACGTATTAATCATTTTGAGTATTAAATTTTTTGTTTTTACCAATAGGCACAAAAGTCGTAGCAGGAGCGTCTTCAAAATTTTCGTCCGAATTGTTCAATTCAAATTTGTAGGTCAGTAATTTGTAATACAACTTAGCTGCCAAAAAATCTGATGATTTCTCAATTTCGTTTGGACAAAGCTCTACAATGTCAAATCCTACTACATTCTTTTGTTCAAATACTTTTCTGAAAAACTCTAAAGACTCGTACCACATTAATCCTCCTGGCTCAGGAGTTCCTGTTCCTGGGCAAATAGAAGGGTCAAAACCGTCTAAATCAATAGTAATATAAACATTATCGGTCATCAATTCGATGGCGGCATCCATCCAAAACTCATCCTGAGCCATGTCATGTGCAAAAAACACATTGTCCATATTCATCACTCTGGTTTCGGCAACGTCCATGCTTCTAATTCCTACCTGAATCAGATTAGTTGTTTCATTTGCTTCGTACAAGGCACATGCATGATTGCAAGACGAACCTTCGTATTCTTTTCTCAAATCTGCGTGAGCGTCAATCTGAAGGACTGTTAAGTTCTTAAACACTTCGTTGTGAGCCCTAATTGCCCCAATCGAAATTGAATGTTCTCCTCCAAAAGTAGTTACAAATTTATCCTTCAGAATGTACTCTTTGGTTAGTTTATAAACTGCCTCAGTCATTGCTTCGGGTGAAGAATTTTCGGTTATTGCATCGGGCATAAAAACACCTTGTTTGTAAACCTCCGATCTTGTTTCGATATCGTAAAGCTCCATGTTTTCCGAAGCATTCAAAAATGCTGCAGGTCCTTTGTCTGCTCCTTTTTGCCAAGTGCTAGTACCATCATAAGGCACTGTTGACAATACTATATTTGCTTTTTCTATGGTTGCGAATTCTTTTGGAATTCCTGCGTATGTTGTTTTCATTATTTTTAATTAGAATTGAGAATCTAGAAGTATAATTAGATTAGTTTTGGTTGATTCTCGGATTTTATATTTATTGCTCTTTTGTTTTTATCTTAGAGCGAAACGATCTTTCATCTTTTTTAATTGTACCCCAAGATATCCAAAAACTGTTTGTTTGTTTGTTGTTCATTAAACACTTTCGTTTCCAATTCTCCAGTATCATTTTTGGAAATAATAAGGTGCTTTGGATGCGGAATTAGGCAGTGTTGCAATCCTCCGTAACCTCCCACAGATTCTTGGTAAGCCCCTGTATTGAAAAACCCAATGTAAAGCGGTTTTTCTTTATGGTATTTTGGCAAGTAAATAGCATTTACATGTTGCTCTGAATTGTAGTAATCATCGCTATCGCATGTCAAACCTCCCAACAACACTCTTTCGTATTCATCGTTCCATCTATTGATTGGCAACATTATAAATCGCTTGCTAATAGACCAAGAATCCGGCAATGTGGTCATGAAGGAAGAGTTTATCAAATTCCATTTCTCTCTGTCATTCTGTTGTTTTTGATATAAAACTTCGTAAATAACTCCTGCGCTTTCGCCCACTGTGAAAGATCCGAATTCAGTAAATAAATTAGGTACATCAACATCAGCGTCATCACAGGTTTCTTTTATGATTCTTACAATCTCACTTATCATGTATGCGTAATCGTAATCAAATCCTAAAGAATTTTTTATCGGAAATCCTCCTCCAATATTCAAGGAATCGAGTGTTGGGCATATTTTCTTTAAATCAACATACACTTTCAGGCACTTTGTCAATTCGTTCCAATAATAGGCATTATCTCGAATACCCGTGTTGATAAAAAAGTGCAACATTTTAAGGTTTACCTTTTCGTTTTCAGCTATTTCATTTTTGTAATATTTTAAAATGTTTTTATAGCCAATTCCCAATCTGGAAGTGTAGAACTCAAATTTTGGTTCCTCCTCGCTGGCAATTCTAATCCCTACATTCATCGTTCCATTTACACCCTCAGATAGCAACTCAAGTTCTTCGTAATTATCTATGATTGGAATACAATTTTTAAAACCACTGTTTATGATTCGAGTTATATTCTCAACGTATTGAGCTCTTTTGAAACCATTACAAATGATATAATTATCTTTTGTAAGTTTTCCTTTTTCAAAAAGTGATTCTACTATATTGATATCAAAAGCCGAAGAAGTTTCTATGTGGGTTTCATTCTTTAATACTTCGTTCAATACGTGCGAAAAATGGGAACTTTTGGTGCAGTAACAATAGTTGTATTTTGCTTTGTAATCATGTTCTTCGAAAGCTGCGACAAACCATTCTTTTGCCCTTTGAATGTTTTCAGAAATCTTTGGAAGATAACTGAATTTCAAAGGTGTTCCGTGTTCTTTAATTAATTCTGAAAGATTGATTCCGTGCCAAGAAAGTTGGTTGTTATTTACTTCAAATTCCTCTTGTGGAAAATCAAATGTTTGGTCTATTAAATCTGTGTATTTTGTGTTCATTTTTTTGGATATAGAAAGTTTTTGGGCATAAAACCCCTAATGATCTCCTACTAGTTTTCAGAGAAATTAATTGTCGAGTTTACGAAACTATCTATACACGAATGATCACACTAACTGGAAGTAGTGCGTAAGGGGACAACCCAATTGAGCTTGCTTTTGCAGCAATCGAAGAAATATCCTTTATTCTTTTGTTGGGTTTCCAAAACCCATTTTCTATTTTATTTCTTCGTTCAAATAGAAAATCAAAAGTCTTTAATAAGTTCAACTTTTATTAAAATTTTGTCAAATGTATGTAAAAAAATGACACGCAAAACTTTTTTGATTAAAAAGTGAATTAATTTTTTCGACACAGAACCGAAAAAGAAGTTAAACATCTACTTTACAATTTTATACGAGTCAAAACAAGACAGATTGAAGCAAAAAAAAAGCGTTCTCAGATATTGAGAACGCTTTTCAACACTTTAATTTAAGATTTTACAATCCCAACAATACCTCTACCGGATCTTTTGCTCCGAATAGCATTCTCTCTGGATTTTCGAGCATTTCTTTTACTTTCACCAAGAATCCAACAGATTCTTTTCCATCAATAATTCTGTGATCGTAAGAAAGTGCTACATACATAATTGGTCTTACCACAATTTCTCCATCAACCACTACCGCTCTTTCCACAATATTGTGCATCCCAAGGATAGCAGATTGCGGTGGATTTATAATGGGGGTTGACAGCATAGAACCAAATACCCCACCATTGGTAATAGTGAAAGTTCCACCTTGCATTTCATCAATCGAAATTTTTCCATCTCTCGCTTTTATTGCCAATCTCTTGATTTCGGCTTCGATTTCAGCCAAACTCATAGTTTCTGCATTTCTTACAATTGGAACCATCAGTCCTTTTGGAGAAGAAACAGCTATTCCAATATCAGCATAATTATGCAAAATCATTTCCTTTCCGTCAATCATTCCGTTTACCGCAGGATAATGATTTAAGGCTTCGGTAACTGCTTTTGTAAAGAACGACATGAAACCTAAACTTGTTCCCAATTGCTCTTTGAACTTCAATTTGTATTTGTTACGAATGTCCATAATTGGTTTCATATCTACTTCATTGAAAGTAGTAAGCATGGCAGTTTCATTCTTTACTGCAACCAATCTTTCTGCTACTTTTCTTCGTAGCATACTCATTTTCACTCGTTCCTTATCTCTTGTTCCTCCCCATCCGCTTGCATTGTCTGTGGCAAAACCTGCCGCCATTGCTGCAATCACATCTTGCTTCATCACTCTACCGTCTTTTCCTGTTCCAGCTACTTTAGAAATTCCATTTTCATCCATCATTTTCTTTGCCGAAACTGAAGGAACGTCTTTTGCATACGTTTCTTTTGCCGGTGCTGCTGCTACCGGATTTGGATTTGGTGCAGGAGCTTCCTCCTTTTTTTCTTCTTTCTTAGGTTCTGCTTTAGGAGCTGAACTTCCTGCTGGTCTTTCCGCTTTAGTATCTATCAAACATACAACTGCTCCTACAGCTACAGTATCACCTTCTTCTGCTTTTAGGGTAATAATACCCGATTCCTCTGCAGGCAACTCCAACGTTGCTTTGTCTGAGTCTACCTCAGCAATCGCCTGATCTTTTTCTACCCAATCGCCAGTTTCTACTAGCCATTCTGCAATTTCTACTTCTGATATTGACTCGCCTGGTGAAGGCACTTTCATTTCTAACATATTCTTATGTTTTTAGTAATCTTGTTTTTCTCTTTCACTATCATTCTGAATTTCTTTCAGAATCTTAATTCCTTGAAATATTTTTACTTGGTCTCAAATAACTTCGTAATCAATGCTTGGTGTCTCAGTTTTGAAGCAATAGGTGAACCACTTGCCGGAGATCCAGATTCTGATCTAGAAACAACATCAAACCTCACATCAAAGTTTCTTGTTTTTCCCATAATGAAAGACCAAGCTCCCATATTCTCTGGCTCTTCTTGCAACCACACAAACTTTTTGTCTGTTCCGTATTTCTTAATTATTTCTTGAATTTGAGCTTCTGGGAATGGATAAATTTGCTCTAATCGAACTAGTGCAACATGATCTCCTTTTCCTTGGACTTCCATTTGCTCCAATACATCGTAGTAGATTTTACCCGAGCAAAATGCAACCGTTTTCACGTTTTTCTTTTCTACTCTCGTATCATCCAAAACTTCTTGGAAACTTCCTTTTGCTAATTCATCCAAAGTAGAAACCGCTTTCGGGTACCTCAGCAATTTTTTTGGAGTAAACACTATCAATGGCTTTCTGAAATTTCTTTTTATTTGCCTTCTCAACAAATGATAGTGATTGGCAGGAGTTGTACAATTGGCAATTTGAATGTTATTGTCTGCACATTGTTGTAGGAACCTTTCCATTCTTCCACTTGAGTGCTCACTTCCCATGTCTTCGTAACCATGTGGCAGAAGCATTACTAGACCGTTACTAACTCCCCATTTTTCTTCGGCTGCCACAATAAATTGATCTATCATGATTTGAGCTCCATTGAAGAAATCTCCAAATTGCGCTTCCCAAATTGTCAATCCTTTAGGAACAGCAAAAGAATAACCGTATTCAAATCCTAATACCCCATACTCTGAAAGTAGAGAGTTGTAAATTGTAAATTCTGCTTGCTTATCGCCCAAGTTATTCAAAGTAACTACTTCTTCTTCAGCGTCTTCAGTAATAACTACTGCATGTCTGTGAGAAAAAGTTCCTCTCTCCACATCCTGACCAGAAATACGAACTGGGTGCCCTTCTTGCAGTAAAGTTGCATAGGCTAGCATTTCTGCACTTCCCCAATCTAGGTTATCAGACTGAATCATTTCATTCCGATCCTTCATCAGCTTCACAATCTTTCTGAAATACTTTTTTCCTTCTGGTAGCGAAGTGATTTTATCACCTAATTCCAACAATTTTTTCTTATCCACTTTGGTATTTACCTCAGCAAATAACTCGTCACCTTTTGCAAATTTAAAATCTGCCCAAGTTCTGTTCAAAAAGTGCTTTACAGTTGCTTTTTTTATTTGTTTCGAAGCTCCAAAATCATCTTCCAACACTTCGTGGAATTTATTTTTCAATTCCTCTGCTTCAGCTTCAGTAATCACTTTGTCCGAAAGTAATTTATCTAAATAAATCTCTCGTGGATTTGGGTGTTTAGCAATAGCTTTGTACAACTTTGGTTGCGTGAATTTTGGCTCATCTCCTTCGTTGTGACCATACTTTCGGTAACACAATAAATCAATAAACACATCTTTTTTGAAAGTTTGGCGGTACTCCAAGGCTATTGTCATTGCCTGAACTACAGCTTCAACATCATCCCCATTTACGTGGAAAACTGGAGCCAAAGTAGTTTTTGCAATATCAGTACAATAAGTACTCGAGCGAGCATCTAAATAATTGGTAGTAAATCCTACTTGATTGTTGATTACGATATGTACAGAGCCACCAGTTCTGTATCCATCTAATTGCGCCATTTGAAGAACTTCGTATACAATTCCTTGTCCAGCAACTGCGGCATCTCCATGTATTACGATAGGAATAATTTTTCCTTCGTCTTTCAAATATTTATCTATTTTTCCTCTAGTAATTCCTTGCACAACAGGCGCTACAGCCTCTAAGTGCGAAGGATTTGGGGAAAGTGTCAAATGAACATCGTTTCCATTATCGGTTTCTATATCGCAAGACCAACCTAGGTGATATTTTACGTCTCCACTAAAGTTTTCGTCTTCGTAGTCTTTTCCTTCAAACTCACTGAAGATTTTCTCCATTGGTTTGTTAAAGATATTGGCAAGGACATTTAATCTTCCTCTGTGAGCCATTCCCATCACAAACTCTTTGATTCCCATCTCTGCACCTCTTTCAATTAACGCATCCAATGCTGGAATTAATGATTCTCCTCCTTCAATCGAAAATCTTTTTTGGCCTACAAACTTCTTTTGAAGGAAGTTTTCGAACTCTGTAGATTGATTCAATTTATGAAGAATGTGTTTTTTGTCTTCTTTGGAGAATTTTGGTCTGTTGGTAATTTCAATTTTATCTCTCAACCATGTCAATCTCTTTTCAGATCTTATGTACATGTACTCAATCCCAATAGACTGGCAATAAGTTTGCTCTAGGTGATCGATAATTGCAGCTAACGTAGCTGGACCAATTCCTATTTGCTCTCCTGCCTGAAATATTTCGGTCAAATCAGCATCGGCAAGTCCGTAGTTTGCCAGTTCAAGTGATGGAGAATATTTCCTTCTCTCCCTTACAGGGTTTGTTTTTGTAAATAAATGACCTCTTTGGCGGTAATCCTCAATGAGAGTCATCACCTTGAATTCCTTACTCGTGATTCCTGATGAAACGCCATTAGATTCTTCGTAATTGGCTTTTTGGAATTCGAATCCTTCGAAAAAACGGGCCCAGCCTGTTTCTACTGATGAAGGATCTTGTTTGTATTTCTTGTAAAGGTCTTCGAATGCGTTTACATCACCATTACTTAGAAAAGAAAATTTGTCCATATTTTTTTTGCAAATTCATTATCATAAAAGAGTACAATTACCCTCTTTTTCTTTGGAAATATAAAGATGCTACTTTTTTCTTGCACAAGAAAGTTTTGGTTCTTTTTTTTAATGTTTTTTGACGTTTTTAACCAAAAATGATCACTACTTTGGTTCCAAGAACTTTCCCTTTTTCTGTCATTTCAAATGGACCTTCTATCGTGATTTCTCTTTCAATCACTTTTTGGAGTAATTCGATTCGGTTTGCTGCAATTTTCATCCCCTTCGATGAATGAGCACTTTGATCCTTGGATTTGTTCTTTAGGCTTGTTGAAATCCCAATTCCATTGTCTTTTATTTCAAAAATTGTTTTTTCTTCTTGTTTGTAAATATCAATTGTGATTTCTCCTGGTGTTTCCATCGGCAGAACACCATGCCAAATGCTATTCTCAACGAAAGGTTGCATAAACATTGCCGGAACTTTTGTTAATTCTGTTTCTACTTTTTCATCAATATGAATGTTGTAAGTAAATTTTTCTTTGAACCTCATGTTCTCGAGAGAAAGATACAGGGTAAGCCTCTCAATTTCTTCCGACAAAGGAATCAAGTTATCTTCGGCTGATGAACTGTCCAGGTTTTTTCTAATCAACTTAGAGAAATTTGACAAATACTTGTTTGCCGAAAGCTTGTCTTCTTTATTGATATAGAACTGAATAGAGTTCAAGGAATTAAAAATAAAATGCCTATTCATACTCGCGTTCAACGACTGTTGCTCCAATTTTATCAACTTGTTTTTGTAGTTCAAAAGCTCTACTTCTCGCTCTTTAAGAATAGTCATTCGCCTTCTTCGAATGAAATAATAAATAATGAATGCCAACGCAACAAGTGTTGAAATTCTGAACCACCATGTGAGCCAAAAAGGCGCTTGAATTGAAAAACTAACTTCATCTATTTCGCTCCAATTAAACCCATCAAAAGTTGCTTTCACTTTGAACACATAACTCCCGTGAGGCAAACTGGGATACCTTGAAAAATTGGCTGTTTCCATTGGCGACCAAGCGACATCAAATCCTTCGAGATAGTATGAATACTTTACTTTTTCGGGATCTTTAAAATAATTACAATGGTAGTGAAAAGTGAAGGTGTTTTGCTTAAAACCAAAACCAATATCTTCCGTTGCTCTAAACTTAGACAACCACTCTTTTTCTCCAAAAAGGAGCTTCACACTGGTAAGATGCACAGCGGGTTCGGTAAGGATTTGATTGTTTACTTTAGCTTTTTTATACACATTTATCCCTTCACTTGTTCCCATCCACACATTGCCTTTTGAATCCTCAAAAACAGCATTCAAATTGGTTTCCATTCCAATTAATCCGTTATTAATCGTGTAAGAAATAAGTTCTTTTTTTCCTTGTAGGTATAAATTCGCATTTAGCTTGAATATGCCATTGTTAGTTCCTATCCACAGATTGTTTTCCTTATCGGATTTCAAAAAATTGATTGCTGCTGAATTCAATCCCGAAACAACGCCTATTTTTTCAAAATGTTTGCCGTCAAAATGAATTAGCCCTTTGTCTGTTCCTATCCAAAGTTTGTTTCCAAATGATTGTATCGCATAAATTGTAGTTTCCTCAAAAAGCGAATCGTTTATCAATTCACTGGTGAAGCCATCATATTTTATTAGTCCATCAGACGTTCCAAACCAATAAATACCGTCTTGTGTAGAGGCAATTGCTCGGGTATTTCGATAGTTAAAGTTTATTAATGGATAAAACCGATTGTTTTTCATGTAGGCAACTCCTTCTTTTGTTCCTACCCACATCACTTCTGGAGATTCCTGAAAAATGGACTGAACTTTATTGGCTGGTAGCCCGTCTTTTT
>Ga0209771_1001456_pt1 | contig 15093 bp, 13 predicted proteins | sample SaaInl59LU_5_DNA_FD_184639 | JGI IMG/M metagenome (GOLD analysis project Ga0209771, IMG submission 184639) | Marine microbial communities from expanding oxygen minimum zones in the Saanich Inlet - ESP_59LU_5_DNA (SPAdes) (version 2) | ecosystem: Environmental > Aquatic > Marine > Intertidal zone...
ATAACCACAGAAACGAAACTTAAAGGGTGCTTTGTTATCGAGCCGACGCTGTTTAATGACTCTAGAGGCTATTTTTTTGAAAGTTTCAATCAAAATAAGTTCAGCGAATTAATAGGTCAGGAGATTAACTTTGTTCAAGACAACGAATCGTTTTCTTCAAAAGGGGTTTTAAGAGGCTTGCATTTTCAGACTGGAGATTATGCACAAGCAAAACTTATTAGAGTAACCCAAGGAAGAGTTTTAGATGTATTTGTAGATATTCGAAAAGACTCTCCCACTTATGCCGAGCATTCTTCAATTGAGCTATCTGAAGACAATAAAACTCAGCTTTTTATCCCGCGTGGGTTTGCACATGGGTTTATAGTGCTAAGTGATACGGCAATTTTTTCTTACAAATGTGATAATTATTATCACCAGGCATCTGAACGAGGTATTCGACATGACGATCCCTTTTTAGGTATCGACTGGAAATTACCTAAAGAGAGTCGTATTATCTCAGAAAAAGATTTAGTATTGCCAACACTTTCAAACATAGAGCTATGATTAATGTATTAGTGACAGGAGCAGGTGGTCAGTTAGGAAAGACAATTAAAGCGTTATTTTCTAAAAACAACTGTAATATAAACTTTGTTTTTGTAACGAAAGAAGAATTAGACATAACTAATAGCGAAAGTACACACGCTTTTTTCTTAAACAATAAATTTGATTATTGTATTAATTGTGCCGCTTATACTAATGTTGAACAAGCTGAAAAAACTCCCGAAATAGCATTCAAGGTTAATGCTGAAGGAGTAAAGTTTCTAGCGAAATCTTGTAAAATATCGGACACTATTTTGATTCACATTTCAACAGATTATGTTTTCGATGGAGAAAAATCGGAGCCTTATACGGTTGATGATATACCTAATCCGATCAATGAATATGGGAAATCAAAACTCAAAGGAGAGCAGTATATTCAGGAATTCCTAAAAAGCTATTTTATTGTAAGAACATCTTGGCTATACAGCAAGAAGCACGGCCATAATTTTTATAAAACCATATTAGAAAAAACAAAAACGAAAGCAGAACTTTCTGTTGCTACCGACCAAACGGGTTGCCCTACAGATACGGTAAATTTATCTAGTTTTCTTTTTAATTTGATAAAGAAGAAAAATAAGGATTATGGTATTTATCATTTTTCTGACGAAAACCCAATGACTTGGTATGATTTTGCAAAAGAAATTCTTTTAGAAAATGGTATAAATAATAAGATAAAACTTGTTAAGGTTAACAATTATACTACCTTTGTTAGGAGGCCAAAAAATTCAGTTTTAACAAATTGAAAAAAAATTAAACTATTAGTATTATTTAAATGCGGAAAAAAGTAGCATTAATTACAGGAATTACGGGTCAAGACGGAGCATATTTAAGTGAATTTCTTCTTAAGAAAGGGTATGAAGTACATGGTGTAAAAAGGCGTTCTTCATTATTTAATACAGAAAGAATAGACCATTTATATCAAGACCCTCATGTTGATAACCAGAACTTATTTTTGCATTATGGTGATTTAACAGATAGCACTAACTTAACAAGAATTATTCAGGAAGTGCAACCTGATGAGATTTATAATTTGGCAGCAATGAGTCATGTACATGTCTCTTTCGAAATGCCAGAATATACAGCAAATGCAGATGGTATTGGTACGTTGAGGTTATTAGAAGCATTAAGATTACTTGGCTTAGAAAAGAAAACAAGAATTTATCAAGCATCTACTTCAGAGCTATACGGTAAAGTTCAAGAAGTACCACAAACAGAAACCACCCCTTTTTATCCAAGAAGCCCTTACGCTGTAGCAAAAATGTATGCGTATTGGATTACTGTGAATTATAGAGAAGCTTACGGTATGTTTGCGTGTAACGGAATTTTATTTAATCATGAATCTCCAATCCGAGGTGAGACTTTTGTAACTCGGAAAATTACAAGAGCAACATCAAAAATTGCCATGGGCTTACAAGAAAAAATATTTTTAGGGAACCTTGACGCACAAAGAGATTGGGGGCATGCTAAAGATTATATCAGAATGATGTGGATGATTCTTCAAGCGGATGAAGCGGAAGACTGGGTGATAGCTACAGGAAAAACAACAACAGTAAGAGATTTTGTAAAAATGTGTTTTGTCCATGTTGGGATTGAGTTAGAGTTCAAAGGTAATGGTCAGGAAGAGAAAGGATTTATAAAAAGATGCAACAACTCTAAATATCAATTAGAAATAGGAAAAGAGGTAGTTGCTGTAGATTCTAAGTATTTCAGACCAACGGAAGTTGAATTACTAATAGGTGATGCTACTAAAGCAAAAGAAAAACTAGGATGGGTTCCTAAGTATGATTTACAAGCCTTAGTTGATGATATGATGACAAGCGATATAAAATTGATGGAGAAAGATAGTTTCCTTAAAGAAGGTGGATATAAAGTTATGAATTACTTCGAATAAATTTTGATGGATAAAAATGCCAAAATTTATATTGCTGGCCATCGCGGATTAGTTGGAAGTGCAATTATTAAAAACCTCAATTCAAAAGGGTATTTTAATATTGTTACTAAAACACACAATGAATTGGATCTTACGGATCAATTAGCGGTACAAGATTTTTTTAAAACCCAACAGCCTGAGTATGTGTTTTTAGCAGCAGCTAAAGTGGGTGGAATAGAGGCAAACAATACCTATCGCGGTGCCTTTATTTATGAAAACATGATGATTCAGAACAATGTAATTCATCAAAGTTATGTTCATGGGGTTAAAAAATTAATGTTCCTAGGAAGCACCTGTATCTATCCTAAGGAATGTCCTCAACCGATGAAAGAGGAGTATCTATTAACCAATCCCTTAGAGTACACAAACGAGCCTTATGCAATTGCTAAGATAGCAGGAATCAAAATGTGTGAAAGCTATAATTTACAGTATGGCACTAATTTTATTTCCGTGATGCCGACCAACTTATATGGGCCAAATGATAATTTTGATTTGGAAACATCTCATGTCTTGCCAGCGCTTATTCGAAAAATTCATTTGGCAAAGTTGTTAAGTGATTCAAATTATGATTTAGTTTTAAAAGACCTAAACCTTAAATCTATTGAAGAAGCAAAAGAATATTTACTATCTCTGGGAATCACTAAAAACACCGTTGAAATATGGGGGTCAGGAAAACCAAAACGTGAGTTTTTATGGAGCGAAGATATGGCAGACGCATGTGTTTTTATTATGGAAAATAGAGATTCTTCAGACACATATCAAATAGACGATAAAGAGATTAGAAACACACATATAAATATTGGTACAGGGACAGACATTTCTATAAGAGAACTAGCTGAAACTATAAAACAAACCATAGGTTTTAAGGGTAATTTGGTATTTAATACTGAAAAGCCAGACGGAACTATGCGAAAGCTTACAGATGTTTCGAAATTGAATAGTTTAGGTTGGAATCATACTGTTGAGCTAGAAGAGGGGATTGTACAGATATACAATTGGTATAACAAAAATTAAATGAGTTATTTTTTGTTATTTGGCTAATTTATTAAAAGGTAAAAGACAAATGAATATTTTTATATTAGGTGGAGGCGTATTTGGAACAGCAATTGGGAATCAATTATCCAATAATCCAATGAACAAAGTAGTTTTATTAATAAGAAACAATGCACAGGAAATAGAAATAAATGAACACAATACTAATAAAAGATATTTCCCTAATAAAAAATTAAATAAATCTTTATCTGCAACAACAGAAAAAGAGGAATTATTAAAAGCTGAAGTAATATTTATTGTCATACCATCTAAAAAAATTGTAAAAGCTTTAGAAAATATACGAGAGTTCATTCCAAAAGAAGCGCTGATCGTTAATCTTTCTAAGGGAATTTTTAAAAAAGGAGTTACCATAGTCGAATATTTAAAAAAAGAACTGAGCACTAATAACGTTGTTACAATGAAAGGCCCCACTTTTTCATCTGAGATGATAAATAATGCTCACTCAATTTTCACTTTAGGTTTTAAAACAAAAGATCACTACACGAAAATTGAACAAGTTATTTATGGTACAAATATCCATATCGACTATACAACAGACGTAATAGGAGTGGAGTTGTTAAGTGTATTGAAGAATGTTTATGCAATCTTAATAGGTATTATTGACGCAAAATACAATTCTCCTAATACACGATTTATGATTTTAACCAAATCTTTTTCAGAAATTAGAACTTTATTAAAAGAACTAGGAGGAAAAGAAGATTCATTGTTTTTATCTTGTGGATTTGGCGATTTTGGAATTACATCACTTAATGATTTAAGTAGAAATAGGACCTTAGGTTTATTGATTGGAAAAGGGTTTTATAAGGCAGAGTATAAACGAAACAAAGTAGTTTTAGAAGGTTTAAAAACAATAAAGGTTATTAATGAATTATTGCCTGTCGAAACAAAAAAAAGATTGCCTTTGTTTTCTAAGTTAGAATCTTTTTTTTCAAATAGAGATTTGAAATCTTTTGATATTCATTTTGACTCCTTAATTGATAAGAAAATGAAAACAGTTTTGACTTATGGAACTTTTGACTTATTGCATTATGGACATTTAGAGATTCTTAGACGAGCAAAAGAGCTTGGAGATAGATTAGTTGTTGGTATATCCACTGATGAATTTAATAAAATAAAGGGTAAAAAATGTCAAATCTCATATCAAAAAAGAAAAGAATTTTTAGAGGCAGTTGACTATGTTGATTTAGTTATACCAGAATCTGAATGGGAACAAAAGGAACAGGATATTATAAACAATGAAATTGATATTTTTGTAATGGGTGATGACTGGGAAGGGAAGTTTGATGATTTGAAAGAATATTGTGAGGTAATTTATTTACCTAGAACAATTGGGATTTCGACCACAAAACTTAAATCAATTTTACATAACAATCTTTAGTCAAGTGTTCATCTTATTTATGGGAAAAATTAGAAAAATATTTATAGAGAATGCTGTTAAATTATATAGAGTTTTTTCTTTTGGCTCACAGAAAATAGTATACCATAGTTTCCCTGATTTTTCCGACAATAGTTTTGCTATATTCGTTTATATATGTAACAACTACAAAGAGTATTCTAATATTTGGTTAGTTAAAGATACAAACCTAAAACATAGATATTATAATTTAGCAATGAATTACACTAATAACAATAACTTATTAATTGTTAAAAAAAATTCATTTTTAGGACTTTTTCATTACTTAACGGCTAATTTTGTTTTCCACACACATGGGATGTTTAATATGTTTGGGTTGATTTCTACTCAAAAAAAAATTAGCCTATGGCACGGAATGCCAATAAAAAATATTGGCTATTTAATTGAACCAAAAAAGAAGGGTGTTTTAATTTCTGATTATCATATTTCTACATCAGTTTTTTTCCAAAATATTATATCAAAAGCATTTAAGACCCCTTTAGATAGCGTGTTAATTGTAGGTCAAACAAGATATGATTTTTTGGTTGAAAGTGAAATTTCAATTAATCCTTTATTTGGGAGCTCTAAAAAGTATAAAAAAACTATATTATGGATGCCTACTTATAGAAAATCGGTAATTGGAGAAATTAGAATAGACGGTGAAGCTAACCCTGATATAGATTTTTTGAGTGCTAAAAGTTTGTCGAAAATAAATCAAATTTTGATAAAAACGGAATCAATTTGTTATGTAAAATTACACCCCATGGACTATTTGCAAGTTGAAGATTTTAAGTCATATTCAAACTTTGTTTTTATTGATAATGATAGTTTTTTAGATAAAGGAATTGCATTGTATTCAGTTTTTAATTCCGTAGATATTTTATTAACAGATTTTTCATCTATTTATATAGACTTTATGCTTTTGAATAAACCGATAGGGTTTGTTTTTTCTGATTATGAAGAGTTTAAAAACTCAAGAGGGTTTGTTTTTTCTGATGCTAAAAAATATATGCCTGGAGATATCATAACAAGTATTGCTAAGCTTGAGTTTTTTTTAAATGAAGTGATTCTTAAAAATAACGATAACTATATTAAGGAACGGGAAGAAATAAAGAGTATTTTTCATACTTATGAAAAAGATTTCTCAAAAAAGTTACTTGACAAAGTTTTATAAAGGTTAAAAAATTATCCCAAGTAAATAATAGGTTTAAAGCAAATAGTTAGGTTATATGTTTTTGATGCCTAGTTGATTAAAAAATTAATATTTTAAAAATGAAAAAAGTATTTTTAGTATTACTGATGGTAATATTTAGCCTTGCTTGTGAAAGTAAAAAACAAGAAAGGGTAAAAGAAGTAAAAACGGAATTTATTGTTAAAATAAAATATAGAGTTAATAAGGAAGACGTTTTCAAATTAGTGCTTTATAATATTATAACTGATGAAAATCAAAATAAGTGGACTCAAATTAATGAGAAAGTTGTGGGGTCATCAGCAACCAAAAACTTGACAGCTAACTTTGGTGAAAGCATATCGTATAATTTCCGTATAAATTTCGGAGTCAAGCAAGAAAAGGAGATTGAAATTAAACATATAGAGATATTATATGGGGCAAAAAGGATATATGTAAAACCAGAAGAATTAAAAAACTATTTTACGTTCAATGAGTTTATATTTCAAGATAATGCTAATAAATTGTTTACAAAAAAAATTGGCGGTAAACTTAATCCAATCTTATTTTTAAAGATCGAATATTTAAAAGAATTGGAAGGAAATTAGAGTTTAAGGAGCGATTGAAAAATTTTAGAATTAATAAAAACGTCAGTATTGAAAAAGTTTAGTCTTGACTCAAAAATAATATTAAAGAACTTGTCCTATCTTTCCATAATGCGGTTCTTTAATATTGGAATTAAATTTTTACTGGTAGGGTACTTAGTTAGGGTTTTTGGCGAGTTTGGATATGGTCAGATAACGTGGGTAGACTCAATTATTCAATATTTTGTATTATTCATCAATTTTGGATTCAATATTTATGCGTCGAAGCGTGTAGTTGAGTTAAGCGGAGATAAGGATGCTTTGAATGAAATTGTTTCGTCTATATATATTATTAAGACTGGACTTTTTATAATAAGTTTCGTTATACTTTTATTGTTAATGTTTAACTCTAAAATAAACGCTTTATCCTCCTTTTTTTTTATATACTTATTGACAGGAGTTGGAGAGATATTTTATCCGATATGGTTTTTTCAAGGAATGGAAAGAATGCGCCCAGCAACTATTGTAATGTTCTTGTCGAGAATTTTAATATTGATATTAACCTTCTTATTTGTTAAAGATATTTCTGATATTAATTTGTATTTATGGATTTTGGTATTATCAGGTATTGTTTTGGCCGTATTAAGTGTTTATATACTTAGAACTTCATTTCAGATTGAGTTTGTTAGAGTCTCGTTTTATAAGTTAAAAAATATTTTGAAGGATTCGAAATTATATTTTTGGGGTAGAGCAATGAATTTAGCATTTAATTCTGTGACAATTTTTGTAATTGGATATGCATTTACTATGGAGTATGTTACAATATTTGATGTTTCTTCAAAATTAGTTATGGTAGCGTTGATCCCATTCGATATGCTACAACAAGCTGTATTTCCTACTATTGCGAGAACTTTAAATAAAAAATTATTAAAAAAAATAATCAAGTATACTTTTCTGCTGAGTTTAATTATTCTTTTGATTTTTAATTTATTTTCAACAGAACTTTTGTTTCTCATGGGAGGTGAGAATTTAACGGAACACGTAACTGTTCTTAAGATTCTATCGCTCTTAATTCCTATAGTCGCTTTAGTGTTTGTTCTTGGAAGTACTACCCTAGTAGCATTTGGTTTTGAGAAAGAGTTTAATTATAGTTTAATTTATTCAACAACATTTTATTTACTTCTTCTTTTAGGATTATATGTTTCGGATTCGCTAACTTTTTGGAATATTATTATTTTGAGGATTATTGCAGAATTTGTAATGTTATTGATTAGGGGTTATTATACATTGAAATTAATTTTTTAAAGTTATGTTTTATCGTAATTTGAATTTGAGTATTATATTATTAGCACATGTGTTAGTTATAATTTTCTGTGATTTAGGTGAAATTAATTTAAATATTTCATTTCTTTTTAATTGGGTTTCTTTGTTTGCAATTCTTTATTTTCATTTAATAAGAGATAAAGAGTTTTGTCCGTATATTTCTTCATATTTAGTTTTTGGATACCTGTTTTTTTTGGTAGCTCCAATGTACCAAATTTATGTTGGTGTTTTCCCCAATACATTTCCAATTAAAATTAATGAAGTGGTAAAATTGAATTTTTACATTTTTATATGGAATATAAATTTTTTAATCACGTATCAATTTATAAAAAAGAGAAAGAAACTTTATAGAGGTTGGGAAGTAGCCAATATACAGAGAGACAATTATTTAATCTACCTGACCATGCTAACAGGTTTGTCACTTTTAATTATTTTGTTTTTTCATGATTTTATTATTGATAAATTATTATATAATGATAATGGTTTTGAAAAGTATTCTGTAATAAAATCTTTAATTATTCGAAAAACGTTTTTTATTATACCCTTCATTGGTTTTTTATATTCAACAGTCTTTCTCAATCAAAACAGGAATAAATATGAAAAATGGAAATATGTATTGCTAATTTCTATATTATCACTATTTCTACTCATCTTAGTTAAGAATCCAATGTTGGCCAAAAGAAATGCACTCGGTCCATTAATTATAACAATTTTTATATTTCTTATCCCAAAATGGTTTAATAAGAATATTCGTTTCTTATTTTTTCTCCTATTATCAATGGTTATCGGTTTTCCGATAGTTTCAATTTTCACCCATTCAAAACATGGGATGCTAGAAATATTAATGAACCCAATTAAATTTTTAAATGAGATCGCTTCGCGTGACCTGTTAGGTGAATTTTTGACGCTTCATTATGACGCCTATGCTAATGTTTTAGCAACCATGGATTATGTTAACTCTTATGGTATAGTTCTGGGGGAGCAATTATTAGGTAGCCTGTTATTCTTTGTTCCTCGCTCATTTTGGAGTGATAAACCTGTTAAAACAGGAAAACTAGTAGGGAAACATTTGATGGACAATTACAATATGAATTTTGACAATTTATCAAATCCGTTATTGTCAGAAGGACTTATTAATTTAGGATCATTCAGTTTGTTTTTGTTTCCCGTTGTTTTGGCTTTTATTGTTGTTAAAATGTTACAATGGCAATATTCAAAAGATTTTTTTAAACAAGTAGTTGCAATTTATTTTTCTATATATTTGATTTTTATTTTGAGAGGCGACTTGTCTAGTAGCCTTTCTTTTTTTATAGGAACTTTTATAGGGATTTATGTGATTCCCAAAGGAGTAATCTTTTTACTAGAAACCATATTAAATGTGGTTAAGGCAAAAAAAGAATAGTGTACTTATTGGGAGAATAGATGGATTCGGATTTATTGATGTCAAAGAAATAATGCAGCATAAGAGAACAAATTTATTTGTGAAAAAAAGTGCAGTAGCAAGTATACTTACGCTAATCATAGCGATTTTGATGTTTACCTTTTTAAGGAAAGGTCTCATATTGATGTATCCTTTATTATTGATATTGATATCAGTTATCTTCCATATTGTATATAGGCAAATATCGCAGTTGTCAATTTTATTAGTATTGTTCGGTTCGATATATTCGTTGTTTTTTAATAACGGATATATATCTAATGTTATAATGTCATTGTTAATATTTTATTTGCCGATTATTACTCTTTTATCACCAGCAACTAAGCATTTAATTTCTTTGGAAAAATTCATGAAAATCACCTCTAAGGTCCTTGTTTTAGTTAACATAACGGCTTTCGTAAATTTTATGGTTAATTTACATACTCATGCAGTTATGGTAGATGATGGGTTTGTTGGGTTATATGGCCAGTCTGGTTTAATAATGCATACATTAAGTTTAATTAATTTTATTTATTGTGTTTATTTTTTTTATGAAAAAAAAATAAAGAAAAGCACTTTTTTCTTTTTGAGTGGATTTTTGTGCTTTTATGGATTAGGATTAGTAATATTTATAATTGTAATTATAATTTTATTATTAACGAAAATCAGGTTTGAAAAGATTAAGTATATTATGATTTCCATTCTTCTTTTGGGTTTAATAATAACAATAAGTAATAAAATTAACCCTAAGATATTTTCATATATGAAAGAAAATATCACCTCGACAGTTGACGGGTTTTCTAATTATTCATATGAAAAGCAGATAAAAATCTCACGAGAAAATAAAAGAACAAAGGTGCCTAGAAAAATTACCGCTTTTGCTGGAGGATTAAAAAGAATGACTGAATTTGAAATTTTTATTTTTGGAACAGGTTCTGGATCATATAATTCTCGAACATCATTTTTACTTAACGGTGAATACTCTAAATTAATTAGTTCGGCTAAAAACAAAGGAAATCGACCAGTTTATGCGGAGTTAGACGTTTACCCTCTTTGGAATCGAAATATTACCTATCAATACAATGACGGAACCCGCAATCAACCGTTTTCATCCGTCTTGGCGTTAATTGTTGAATATGGATTTCTACAATTCATCATAATATCTCTATTAATTTATAAGCTTATAGTTAGAATAAAAAATAATTCTAAACCCTCAGGTTTTTTTAAGTTTTTAATTATATTTTTAATAATTAATTTATTCACAGAAAACTATATTGAATACCCTGAGTTTTTTATTTTAGTAATATTATTGGTTAAGATTATTGAAACAGCAAAAAATAAATCATTAAATAGCATAGAAAAGTAATAATGGGTTTATTTGAAAATAAGAAAATTGATATTCAATTATTATGGAAATATAGTTTGTTGTTAGTGGCTTTTACAATTCCAATAGGAAGTTTTGTCAATAGCGTTAGCATAATTATTTTATTTTTACTTTCGTTTTTAATAAGACTCAGATCGTCAAGTCGGTTTTCATTAAGAAATTTTGTTCCTCAGATAAATATTACGGCATTTTATATATTATTGATTTTGATAGGATTATTATATTCATCTAATCTTGATGTAGGAATTAAAGTAGTCCAACATAGTTTAGCATTTCTATTTATCCCTATTTCTTTTGCGTTAAGTTATAATAGTACTTTTTCATTAGAAAAGGTGCTATTAACTTTTGCAATTTCTATATTTAGCATACTTATTTTTACACACATAAACGTGTTATTAGAATTGTTTAGAGAAAACGATAATTTTAGTTTATTGATTTCTCATTATTTACGAAATAATTTTATAAAACACTCATTAGTTCAAATTCACCCACCATATTTTGGGATGTTTAGTGTATTCGCATTTGTGATAGTCCTTAAATCTAAACTTATAAATAATTATTTAAAGGTCATAATGGGATCGTATATTCTCTTTTGTATCTTTCTAATATCAGCTCTTACTTCTATTGTTGTTCTGGTAATAATTATTTTTGTAATGGTTATAAAATTATTTTTGATACAGAAATTAATGAATAGGATTAAGATCTTTGCGATAGTTCTTTTTTCTATTTTAAGTTTCTATTTTTTAAAGCAAATCGATATAACTAACTCTAGTAATGTTGTTGTGAGAATAGATAAATTAATTAAAAAAAGTGGGGACTCAGATAGAGCTGAAAACTGGGAGTCGATTTTGAGGCTCCCCATTAAAAACATATTTTTCGGAGTTGGTACGGGTGATGAATTGGATGAAATTCAAAAACTTAGAAATCACAAAGGTTGGGCTTGGGCATATAGGAATAATGCAAACATGCATAATCAATATTTAGAAGTATTGTTGAGGAATGGAATAATAGGGTTAAGCATTTTTTTATTTATATTAACTAACTTATGGAGGAGATTAAAAAAGCATAATGATTTTAGATATTTATCATTCTTATTACTCATTTCAATTGCTTTCTTAACAGAATCAATGTTAGAGCGTCAATGGGGTATTGTGTATTTTGTTTTCTTTTCATCTGTATTTATATTTACTCACAAGGACAATCAAAATTTAATAAGCTAACAATCATGTTTTTTTTAAAACAAATAAATAAATGAAGGTACTGCAGATACATAATAAATATAGGTATTACGGAGGAGAAGATGCGGTCGTTGATAATGAGTTTAAACTTCTTAAGGCAAATAATATTGAAGTCAATCAACTTTTTTTTAATAACGAAGAGTTATCCTTAGGGGCATTTTTTTTTAATAGGACTTCTTTTTTAAAAACTATTAATGAGATTAAACTACATAAACCCGATGTTGTACACGTTCATAATATATTCTACAAAGCTTCACCAAGCATATTGATGGCTGCTAAAAAAATGAACGTTCCTGTCGTAATTACATTACATAATTTTAGGCTTTTGTGTTCAGGAGCTCTTTTCTTAAGAAATTCAGAAGTGTGTATAAAATGCAAAAATCTTATTTATCCGTATCACGGGGTTCTTAACAAATGCTTTCAAAATTCATATAGTAAAAGTTTGATTTTGTCAACTTTTATTGGAATTAACAAGTATTTTAACACATGGGATAAGTATATAGATAATGTTATATTGTTAACCCCTTTTATTAAAAATTTAATTAAAAATTCCAGTTTAGAAATTAATGTTAATAAATTATTGATTAAACCTAACAGTACAGATGATTTTATAGAAGATAATAAATTAGAAAAGGTACGCGACGGGTTTTTATTTGTGGGAAGGTTATCAAAGGAAAAGGGTATTGATACATTAATTAAAATTTTTAATAATTTATCACATGTTAAACTAGATATTATTGGGTCAGGCGAATTAGAGCTTGATCTTAAAAGAAAAGCAAATAGCAATATAACGTTTCATGGGAAACAGGAAAGAGGTTTTATCAAGCAAAAATTGCTAAAAACGAAAGCGTTGCTATTTCCGTCAATTTGGTATGAGGGTCTTCCAAATACTATTATAGAATCGTTTTCATCGGGAACACCAGTTATAGCAAATAACATTGATAATATTAATGAGATAATAGAAGATAATTTCAATGGTGAAATACTGAATTTTAAGATTGATAAAGTAACTATCAAAAAAATTGATGAATTCGATAAAAAGGATTTAACAGAATATCAAATTAACTCAAGAAATACTTACCTTAGTAAGTATACGCATGAAGGAAATTTTAAAAATTTACACCAAATTTATTATAATTTAATAAATAATGAAAAAAAGAGTAATAAGTGCTAATATAAATTATGGAGAAAGAAATTTCTACATCGACAGAATAAAGGATTTAATTAAAAGGAAAGAACCTTCATATGTTTGTTTTTCAAATGTTCACATGATTATTGAAGCTTATGACGATGAAGACTTTTGTAATGTTGTTAACTCCGCTACCTTTGCACTTCCAGATGGTCTTCCAATTGCTAAAAGTTTAAATATTTTGTATAATATTAAACAGAAAAGGATCGCCGGAATGGATTTCATACCTATTTTTCTAGAAACGTGTAATAGCTTAAAATATAAAGTAACATTTATCGGTTCGACTGAAGAGGTTTTGAATGCAGTCGAACAAAGAATATGCACTGAATACAAAGGCATAGAAATAACAAATCTTATATCGCCACCATTTAATGAAGAATGGAATAATATGGACTATATTAAAAAGATTAATTCTTCGAAAACAGATGTTGTTTTTGTTTCTCTGGGCTGTCCAAAACAGGAAAAGTGGATGTTTGAAAATTATAAACATATTAATTCAACTCTATTTGGCATTGGAGGCGCCTTACCAACATTTGCAGGAATAGTCAAAAGAGCTCCAAATTGGATGCAGAAACTCGGACTAGAATGGTTATATCGATTAATTCAAGAGCCTAAAAGAATGGCTAAGAGGTATTTTTATACTAACTCAAAATTCATGTTTTTATTTATAAAAGCTTGGTTAGAAAAAAATAAAAAATTGACTCAATAAATTAATTAGAATTAAATATGAACTTGATTTTCTTAAAAAAAGGATTTATTATATTTTAAAATAGTGATATTCGTATTTGACGATTTATGTGTCAGCTCTAATTTTATCATTAATATTTTTAACATATAATTTCCGTTACACATCATTAGTATTAAAGAGTCAGAAATTACTTTAAGTAGTTTAAAAATGAAACAGTGTACTTTATGTTGTGTCATAATTTAAAAAGAGATTACTATAAGTTTTTTTAAGTCTCCATTAACCTTAAAAAGATCTTAAATCAATCTTAGCATAATATTTTCTTACCTTTGTACATTATCTAACGAATTTTATGCCCAAAACCATACTTATTACCGGTGCTGCAGGATTTTTAGGATCCCATTTATGTGATCGCTTTATAGACGAAGGCTTTCGGGTGGTAGGTATGGATAATTTCATTACAGGTGATAAGGACAATATTAAACACTTACTGGACCACCCCAATTTTCATTTTATAGAGCACGATGTTACGATTCACATAGACATTGAGGAATCTATAGACTATATTTTACATTTTGCATCTCCAGCAAGTCCTATTGATTATTTAAAAATTCCTATCCAGACCCTTAAAGTGAGCTCTTTAGGAACTCACAACTTATTGGGGCTCGCCAAAGCCAAAAGAGCACGCATTCTCATAGCCTCGACCTCTGAAGTATATGGAGATCCTTTGGTACACCCACAGTCTGAGGATTATTTTGGAAATGTGAATTCCATTGGACCTCGAGGCGTTTATGATGAAGCCAAGCGATTCCAAGAAGCCATCACAATGGCCTACCATCGATTTCATGGATTGGAAACGCGTATCGCACGCATTTTTAACACTTATGGGCCACGCATGCGCCTGAACGATGGACGTGTCATTCCAGCGTTCATGGGACAAGCATTGAGAGGCGAAGACCTGTCTGTATTTGGAAAAGGAGACCAAACACGTTCCTTTTGTTATGTTGATGATTTAATTGAAGGGATTTATAGACTGCTATTCAGTGACTATTCATTTCCAGTAAACTTAGGAAACCCTGACGAAATTACAATTATTGAATTTGCAGATGAAATTTTAAAGCTAACCAACTCAAATCAGCAAATTTGTTTT
>Ga0209771_1001458_pt1 | contig 15090 bp, 13 predicted proteins | sample SaaInl59LU_5_DNA_FD_184639 | JGI IMG/M metagenome (GOLD analysis project Ga0209771, IMG submission 184639) | Marine microbial communities from expanding oxygen minimum zones in the Saanich Inlet - ESP_59LU_5_DNA (SPAdes) (version 2) | ecosystem: Environmental > Aquatic > Marine > Intertidal zone...
GCTATAGCAGAATCAATGTTTCCACCTCCATCTTGGATGTAGGCTGTTACGTTAATTGAATCGTTGGCGCATGTAGCACTCGTGTGACTTAACCACACTGAATCAATTGTACAATTATCCCATGTAGAAGTCACAATGTCAGACGTATCTATACTTACAGTTCCTGCTGCTGATACATACACCGTTGTGTCAACACAAGTTATCATTGGCAAGATCGTATCAGTATTGGAATTATTGATTGTCAAATTCAATGTCACAATACTATCACAGCCAACTCCATTAGTTAATGTATCCGTTGCTGTATTATTGGAACTTGTATAAGTTACTCCATTAATCCAGGTATAACTGTCACAGGCTGTTTGAATATCTGTTCCTGTAGTGGACGCTAAGATCGTTAAGTCTAAAGTTACAATTGAATCAAATCCTGCAGCATTGGTTAAGGTGAATGTTGCCGTGTCATTATCTGAGGTATACGTATTTCCATCAATCCATGTATATGAATCACATGCCGTTTGAATATCAGTTGAATAAGTAGCGGCTGTTGTTAATGCATTGAACTCAAACGCTCCGATATCCTTAGCTCCATTATTAAAAAAACCACGTTGATCGTTACCTGGAACCGTTACTGAACCATTTGATCCAGTAAATCCTGCATCAATGGCTACACTTCCTGCAGAAAGCGCTAAAGTCAATACACCGTTGGTAGCACCGTTAAGCGCTAAGCTGCTCGATAAATTCAAGTTCGCCTGAGTTCCCGTTATCGTGCCAGTACCGGAAGGTGTGATAGAAGATCCTGCATAGGTTTCAATGATATTAGAACCATTGTCAATAATATTCGATGCCCAAGAATCTGTGTTGAAGTCGATATCTGCAGGCCCACCATTTACCGTGTTTTGAGCAATAATGTTGTTCGCTAAATAAAGATTTCCACCACTTTGTTGCATTTAAACGACATAAACACCACCTCCTTTCCCGGATGCGGAGGATACAGAGTTGTAAGCAATGGTATTGTTAGTTAAGACCGTTTGACTATACCAGGATAGAATTGCACCTCCACTTGTTTCGGAATTATTAGCGGTAAATGTTGAATTTGTTACATGCACTGTATTAAAACGGAAAAAACCCATACCTCCAGCCACATTGTGGTAACCGACACCAAATGCGCCACCATCGGAAGATGAATTATTGTTGAAAGTACATCGATTGATTGTCAGATCATTATTCTGCTTTGAATAAAGACCTCCAGCACCATAAGCCCTACCAGTGGCGCTGTTATTACGTATGATGCAATCATTTAAGCGCAAATCAGGGTGAAAGGAAGTGTTTCCGCGTAAGTAAATACCACCAGCGAAATAGGAATTAGTCGTAACACCGTTATCAATTTCATTGTTTTCAATAATACAATTATTGAGCGTAACAATATTATCTCGGGTTAGATCCATGACCGTGATTCCCCCTGCATTTTCTGCCTGATTGGTATTGAATCCGTTGCGGATAGTCAAATGCTCTAATGTAATATCATGATCTATAGTAAAAACACATCTATCAGCTGTTCCAGGAGTTGGAGCGGATTGAATAAATGTTAGACCTGCACCATCTCCAACAATTGTTAGAGCTTTCAACAGAGAGAACCCCGTGATTGCAGCATCACCTGTTTCTTGGGCGTCTGTCCAATCAAACGTACCGGAAAGTGCAACCGTATCTCCACTAGAAGCTGCGTTGTAAGCAGCTGTGAAGGATCTCTTCGCGGTCGAAGGTGATAATCCGTTATTAGAATCGTTCCCTGTAGAACTGTTCGCGTAATAAGTTGTTTGGGCTTGACTCAAAACCGAAATAAATCCAACAAGAAGAGATAAAGATAAATGTTTCATTTTAATCGTTTTAATTTGTTGCAAAAATAAGGATTTTATTTTAACTCAAAATGAAGAGTAATTAAATTTTAAGGTTGCTTTTAAGTAATTCTGCTCGCAGATTGGCGAATTCAGAATTTAATAGCCGAATTGAGGAGACGTTACCATTTATTGTTACCACTAAATTGGCTGCTGGTATAGATGAGTAATTGGCTGTTGTCATACCATACCCTCCCATGTAAATGAGCACTTTTTTAAATGAAACTGGTCCTTATACCCCATTGTAAAAATAGGTTGAAGTGAACTTAATGTCGTTTATTTCACCTGTTCTGTTGTTTGAAATAGAGATAGAACCATTTCCCGAAACATTAAGCGAAAATAGATTTAACAAGGCCACCAGAAGAACAAACAAACTGTTTTTTCTTTAATTAATTTTTAAACTTTTCATTTGACAAACGAAATTTTTCATGATACAAATAATTAAAAAATAGATTTCTACGCGAATTAATATAAAAGAACGATTCTTCCAACACCCATTATCAATATCCGAAGTAATAATGTAGTAAAAAATCAAAAAAAATACTTAACATGTTGAAAAATAATAACTTAACATTAAAATATAATTTAAACTATTGATTATTAACAAATTAAGTTGAAAACAATCAGTAGGTTCTTTACAAGAACCAATCAAACCAAAATACTATAAGTACTATTGTAGTAATATTTAGCAGTTGAATATTTATAATACTATTTTAGTTAGTAAATTAGCAGGGTTTGAGCTAAAATAAAACCATTCTAGCATTTTCTATTATGTAGTAAATAAGAAGTGTTTTGTAAGACTAGCGAGCTTACATCCCTTAAAACATTTGCATAACCAATAGATAAGTAGTAATATTGTAGTTTCAGAAACCCGTATGCTATGAAAATCGACTACAATTTACTTTACGAACTATCGAATTCTTCTGGGGACGCCTTTCAAGTGGCAGATGAAAGTGGCAGACTCATCTTTATCAATGATGAAGCCTCTCAACGCTTGGGCATAAAAAAAGAAGATGCCTCCAATTATTATGTTCCTGATTTTGAAAAGACTTTTGGGGAACGAAATAGTTTAAAATGGCAAGCGCATGTGCGGGAATTGAAAGAAAAAAAAATCATTCATGCAGACGGTGTTAATATCAACAAAATAACAGGCGAGAAATTTCCTGTTGAGGTATTGGTTCGGTACAAAGAAATAGATGGAAAAACCTATGTAATTGCTACTTCTCGCGATATTTCAGAACGGGCAAAATTTTATTCGGAAATTACTAATCAACAAAATACAATTACTACTTTATACAATACTTTTCAGCGGTTTATGGTTTCAATAGACTACAAAACAGAAGCTGATTTAGGACTGGATCGAGTAGTGGATTTTTTAAACTTTGATGTGATGAGTATTTACTTTTTTAGTCAAAAGAAAAATACCTTCATCAAAGACTATCAATACAATCGCTACGAAGAAAAGTTTCCCGATTTGATCGTACCTAAAGATGTTAGTTTTAATGAGTTTTATGGAATTTACTCGAAAATAAAGGAGGGTTCACCCCTGTTGCTCGAAGCATTTGACCCGCTTGTACAACAGATGACGTACAAATTAAACTCTGATAGAATTTGTTACTTTTTACCATTAATTGACAACCTAAACTTTATCGGTTTTGTAAGAATAGATGAAACAATAAATGAGGATGGTACTTATGAAAACAGATTGGAGAAGTACAAAAATTATAGTCGTATTATAAACAACTCGATGAGTTTACAAAAACGAAACATCGAGCTTGCAAAAAACAACAGACTCTTTACTAATCTCTACGAATCTATTGATGATGTATTTTTTATCTATGACCTGATTAAAGACCGATATAAATTTATCAGTCCTTCTTGCAAACAAGTGCTTGGACTAAAACAAGAGCTATTTTACGAAAAGGAAATTTTAAATGAACTGCATCTTGTGGAAGAGGATAGAGGACTTTTTAAACAGGAGTGTAATACCCTTAAAAAGAAAGAGTTCAGCTCTTATGAATACCGAATAAAACTGAGTAACGGGCAAACCCGAAATATTTTAAAAAAAATGTATCCTGTTCGCAATAAAAACGGAAGCCTGATAGAGATAACTGGTTTGTGTATGGATATTACAGAAAAAAAACAAAACGAAAAAAGAATTCGAGTTTCAAATGAAATAATTAAATCTAAAAACAAAGAATTAGAAGATAAAAATAAAAAAATTAAAGAACTACTGAGGCAACAAGAAACAGACTTGTATTTAAAAACTATTAAGCTGACCAATATTAACAGCATCCTTACCAAAACAAAAAATGAATTGGATTCTCTACTTTCAGAATATGACAACAAAGGAAAACAATATGTAAAAAAAATAGCAAAACAAATTGACAATATCTTGAATAGCGGAAACAACAACTGGCAGGAAATACAGATAGAATTTGAAAAAATAAGACCTCACTTCTTTAAATCATTAAGCGTGAATTTCCCGAATCTGACCCCAAACGACCTGAAACATTGCTACTACATTGTTACTGGATTAAGTAGTTCGGAAGTATCTGAATTGATAAATCTCGCTGTTCGATCGGTAGAAACGAGTAGATATCGAATCAAAAGAAAATTGAAATTACCTCGGGAAGTGTCCTTATTTGACTTCTTAAATAGGTATTAGTAATCGAACTCAAAAAGGCGGTTCCTTTCTCGAAGCTTAGGCTGAGAATTGAAATCGTTTTTTTTTCTATTAATTCAAAAAGAAGTACCTTTCCAACTATAAAAAATCCTTAAACTATGTCAGTACATAAAGACGTAAAAAAAGTTACCACACACGTTTTACAAGAAATGAAGGCGAATGGAGAAAAAATCTCGATGCTCACAGCGTATGACTTCTCTTTGGCAAGAATCGTTGATGATGCCGGAATTGACGTGATCTTAGTTGGCGATTCAGCTTCCAATGTAATGGCTGGTCATGAAACTACATTGCCCATCACATTGGATCAGATGATCTATCACGCTTCTTCTGTGATTCGGGCAATCGACAGGGCTTTGGTTGTGGTGGACTTGCCATTTGGCTCATACCAAGGAAACTCAAAAAGCGCTCTTGATTCTGCCATACGAATCATGAAAGAATCTGGTGCACATGCTGTAAAATTAGAAGGAGGATCAGAGGTTATCGAATCTATTTCAAGAATTCTTTCGGCAGGAATTCCAGTAATGGGTCACTTAGGGTTGACTCCGCAATCTATTTATAAATTTGGAACTTACACAGTTCGAGCAAAAGAAGAAGAGGAAGCAAAAAAACTCATTGAAGACGCCAAACTGTTGGAGGAAAAAGGATGTTTTGCTATTGTGTTGGAAAAAATTCCGGCCAAATTAGCAACACGAGTTGCCCAAGAAGTTTCCGTGCCAATTATAGGAATTGGCGCAGGGGCTGGAGTTGATGGTCAAGTACTTGTATTACATGATATGCTTGGTATTAACAATGAATTTAAACCTCGGTTTCTAAGAAAATATAACAATTTGTACGAGCAAATAAAAGATTCTATCTCACACTACATCACAGATGTGAGATCCAAAGATTTTCCGAACGAGAAAGAGCAATATTAAACACCATGTAGCATGAAAACACTCCATAAAATCGCCCTTGTTTTATTGGTCCTTTTGGGAATTGTTTCGTGTATTAAATCGGTTTACGAACCTGATATTTGGTGGCAAATTGCAACAGGAAACTGGATATTAGAAAATGGAAAAGTCCCAACTACCGATATCTTTTCCTACACATATGCGGGAGATCCTTGGATAAATGTGAAATGGGGAAGCGAAGTAGTCATGGCACTTTTCACCAACAGTTTTGGGGTAGAGTTACTCCCTATAATTCAAATGTTGGTTCTCATGATAATGTGGTTCGTTCTTTACAGAACCTCTTTGTTATTGATAACCACAACCTTCTCAAAAGAAATTATCCGAACAGCATTTGGGGTAGTTAGTGTGCTATTTTTATTTCTAGTAAACTACAGGCTAAACAGCAGACCAGAGATGTTCTCGCATCTGTTTACCACGGTACTTTTGTACCTTCTTATTCGTTTCTACAAAACAAATTCTCCTTTTATTTTTTGGCTTATTCCTCTCCAAATTTTATGGGTAAATATGCACGAAGCATTCGGAGTGGGTATGGTTGTCTCAGTTTTGTTTACTCTTGTCCTTTGGTTTGAACACCTATTTTTATACAGAAAATACGCTGTGGGATTTTCACATCCGCCAATTAAACTATCTCTGGCAACCCTGATTTCCATTTTGTCGGTAAGTATAAATCCTCAAGGAATAAAGATGATTCTTCACCCATTCAATATTCTTGGCCAACTAAATGAAAATAAATACACGGAAGAATTAATTTCCTACAATACAGAAGGATATTGGCAATACCAATCAATTACCATGGTTATTTTAACCGCCATATTTTTGGTGTATATGCTTAGAAAAGGAAAAGGAACTCTTCTTTCCAAACCTTCTTCCCTATTTGGACTTGCCCCTACTCTAGTTATTTTTTCATTTTTGTATTTATCACTTACCAGTTTCCGAAACATCCCTTTCTTTTTAATTGCCTTATTTCCTGTTTTGGTTTGGGTTGTCGGTTCCATTATTTCGTCTTTTGGCACTCCTAAATCATGGAGTTTCTCCCTCATTGCTAGCCAGGTGGTATTTTACATTATCCTAGTGAACGGAACATTTTATTCTACCTTGCTTCCGCAAGAAAAATATGGACTTCAAGTTCGGGCAGAAATGAATCCAATTGGCGTTTCCAACTTTATGATAGAACAAAACATTCAAGGAAAAGGATTTGTAGATTATCTGACTAGCTCTTATCTTTTGTACAAAAACCCTGGTTTTAAATCCTACATCGATTTACGAGATCTTGATGTATTTCCAACAAATTTCTTTGACAACGTATTTGTTATTTATCAAAACCCTTCGATGCCCATTCAAGGCGGTGGCACACCTTGGAGTTTTGCCGATAGCGTTGATCAATTTAATTATGTTGTAACGCTCAACAATCCGCAGTTTCAGCAATTCAATAAATTTCTTTTTCACGAAAATCCAGTATTTGAATTAATATATGCCGATAACCTAAATTCACTGTTTATTCGAAAAACTGAAAAAAATAAAAATCTTATTCACCAGTTCGGATTTAAACCTAACAGAGCAATTTTTAGACAAACAACATTGCCAAAAACGAACCCACTAGCTACCTCAATTTCACGAATTTTCAAGTGGAATTATCAACCCGAAAAGGCGAGAGATTTTGCTACCCAAACTCAAAGCAATGCTTATTACAGCTACCTAGGAATTCAATATGTGAATTAATTAAGCGTTAATATGTTACTTTGTTTCGAGTTTTTAGATAAATTTGTTTTCAAACTATGTAATTGTTTAGCCTAAATTACCACCATGACAAAGGAATTAACAAAAGACAAGACACTCACCCTTGATTCAATTTTAGAGAATCACAGCATTGTGCTTTTTAATGATGACGTAAACACTTTTGATCACGTCATAAATTCGTTGATTAAATACTGTAAGCACACAGAGATACAAGCTGAGCAATGTGCGCACATTGTTCATTACAACGGAAAATGTCTAGTTAAGACCGGAAATATTGCAAAACTAAAACCAATTTGTAGTGCTTTGTTAGACAATGGGTTATCAGCTGAGATAACACAAAACTAATCGATGAATAGAATCATGATCAATGCTTTTGCGGCAACCATATTTCCAAGTTGTTAGAAGTAAAACCCCATTACACACCGAAGGCAGTTACAGCATTTTTTTCAGAAAGTCAAATGATTGGAATGAGCACCACAGATTACGGTGACTTCCTGACTAAAAATCAACCTGTTCCTTATCCAAATACCATAAATAGGAATGACGTTGTTCCTTCAATAAAAGGATCAAAACCAGGAGGGCAAAAACCACTTGAAATTCTAATTACTTATCCAATTTATGAGGAAATAATCACTCCTATTCAACACTAATTAATCGAAATGGAAGCAACTGGAGAAATTAATACCTGAAAAAAATAAGATTTCATTCAATAATACTATATTTGCAACCGAAAAGGGCCTCGTAGCATAACTGAATAGTGCACCACATTACGGCTGTGGAGGTTACAGGTTTGAATCCTGTCGAGGTCACAAAACAACCTAAAAGCCATCCCGAAACCTCAGGATGGCTTTTTTTTAACTCTCGTTTTCAATGAATAAGTTGATCGTTCAAAACTTTGAAAAAGTCAAGCAAAATTTGCCCAAACAGGTAAAACTTGTCGCTGTTTCCAAAACAAAACCAAAGGAGGATATAGAGACTTTGTACCAAAAAGGACAGAGAATTTTCGGAGAAAATCGAGTGGAAGAATTGGTGACGAAATTCAAAGAGCTCCCCAAAGACATCGAGTGGCACATGATTGGTCATTTGCAAAGTAAAAAAGTAAAAAAAATTGCCCCGTTCATTTCTTTGATTCATTCTATTGACTCACTCAAATTATTAATTGAGGTAAACAAAGAGGCAAAAAAAAACAATCGCGTGATTGATTGTCTACTTCAATTTCATATTGCGCAAGAAGAATCTAAATATGGATTCTCCGAGCAAGAAGGAATTGACTTATTGAATTCTGCCGAAATAAAAAAGCTCAAGAATATTCAAATAAAAGGTGTCATGGGAATGGCTACGTTTACCTCTAACCAAGAATTATTAACCTCGGAATTTAAAAAATTAGCTGAAATAAGCAAACTTACCTCTATTATTATTCCTGGGTCTACAGAAATATCTATGGGGATGAGTGGAGACTACCTACTTGCTATTCAGAATGGTAGTACAATTATTCGAGTTGGAAGCACGATTTTTGGCCCAAGAAATTAACGCTATTTTAACAAGTTATTCACAAACTACCCTGATAAAAAAGTTAGATTTTAAACCTTTCAAGTTATTTTTTGGGTATTTTTGTACCAATTCAAAAAAACAACTTGCATGAGTTCAGCGACAAAAGAACTAAAACCACTACGATTTTCTCATACCATTGGGAAAGACTTCTCCTCCACCCTCAACAAAAGAGTTAGAGCTTATTTTAAAGAAAATAACATTTCAAAATACGCAAACACCAGTATGGTAATTAAAACTATCGTACTTACTTTAGTTTACCTCGTTCCACTTATATTGATATTGTCTGGGGTTGTTTCAAGTTTTTGGATGGTCTTGTTGATGTACGTAATTATGGGGTTTGGAATGGCCGGTGTAGGACTTTCAATCATGCATGATGCGAATCATGGTGCTTATTCCAAAAAAGAAAATATTAATAAATGGGTAGGAAGAATAATCAACTTAGTTGGTGGTTACGCATTAAATTGGAAAATTCAGCACAACGTGTTACATCACACCTATACAAATGTACACGAATATGATGAAGATATTTCTACGATTGGAATCATGAGGTTTTCACCTGACGAAAAATGGAGGCCAATACACAAATATCAATACTTGTATGCTTGGTTTTTTTATGGATTGATGACAGTAATGTGGATGACAACCAAAGACTTTCAACAACTCAAAAGATACAAAGACAAAGATTTACTAAAAAACTTTAATCAAAGTTACAAGGTAAATATGTTTAAAATGATTGTAAGTAAACTATTCTACTACACTCTTATCATCGCTTTGCCTATTATTATTCTGCCAATTGCTTGGTACTGGGTTGTTCTATTTGTGTTTATTATGCACTACATTGCAGGCTTCATATTAGGCATTGTTTTTCAACCTGCTCATGTTGTGCCAGAAACTGAATTTGTAACGGCTTCAGATGACTTAACAGTTGAGAACAACTTTGCTATACACCAAATGCAAACTACGAGTAATTTTGCCCCAAAAAGTAGAATTTTCGCTTGGTATGTAGGCGGGTTAAACTATCAGGTAGAACACCATTTGTTTCCCAATATTTGTCACGTACATTACAAAAAACTATCTAAAATAGTACAGAAAACTGCACAGGAATTTAACGTACCTTACAATAGCCATAAAACGTTTTTACAAGCAATTTACTACCATGGTAAAATGCTAAAACAACTAGGAAAAGCATAACCTATTTTCCAATACCAAAAAAAGCGCTCAAACCATGTTTAGAGCGCTTTTTTTTATCGAATTTATCTAGACTGAAATAGTTTTATCTATGCGTTTATTTTACTTGTGAGGTATCTAACTATTTTAAATAAAAATCCTATCTATATATTTTGAATAACCATAGCAGAAGCTCCTCCACCTCCATTACAAATTCCGGCAGCACCAATTTTACCACCATTCTGTTTGAGCACATGAATCAGAGTCACAATAATGCGAGAACCTGAATTACCGAGTGGATGACCTATAGATACTGCTCCACCATTCACATCTACTTTAGAAGCATCCAATCCCAACTTTTGAATATTGGCTAATCCTACAACTGAAAAAGCTTGATTCAACTCCCAATAATCGACATCTCCCGTTGCTAGGTTAGCTTTTTTCAAAGCTTTCGGGATAGCTTTGGAAGGAGCCGTTGTAAACCATTCAGGTTCTTGTGCTGCATCTGCATAGCTCACAATTTTTGCTATCGGTTTAATTCCTAATTCCTCTGCTTTCTCTTTGGAACAAATAATCAAAGCAGAGGCTCCATCATTCAAAGTTGAGGCATTTGCTGCTGTTACTGATCCTTCTTTTTGGAATACTGGTCTCAATGTTGGAATCTTTTCCATTCTCACATTCTTGTACTCCTCATCTTCTGAAATCACCAAGGCATCTCCCCTCCTTTGTGGCACTTCTACTGGAACTACTTCTTCAGAAAACTTTCCCTCTTCCCAAGCTTTGGCAGCTCTTCTGTATGATTCCATGGCAAACTCATCTTGTTCTTCACGTGAAATATTACATTCTTTTGCACACAATTCAGCTGCATTACCCATGTGATAATCGTTGTATACGTCAGTTAATCCATCCAAAACCATTCCGTCTTTTAACGAAATATCTCCTAATTTTTGACCATTTCGGGCATTCATGTAGTGAGGAACCAAACTCATATTCTCCATACCCCCTGCCACAACTAACTCATTGTCTCCCGCAAGAATGGATTGTGCTGCTAAAGAAATTGACTTCATACCTGAAGCACACACTTTATTGATTGTGGTGGCAGGAACAGTATTTGCAATGCCTGCAAACATGGCCGCCTGTCTTGCTGGTGCTTGTCCCAATCCAGCCTGCAACACATTGCCCATAAACACTTCGTTGATGTCGTTAGGCGATATTCCTGCTTTGTTTATTGCGCCTTTTATTGCTATGGCTCCAAGTTTGGTGGCTGGAACTGTCGATAATGAACCCCCAAAGCTACCTATTGGCGTTCTTACTGCTGATAGTATATATATTTCTTTCATGTTGTTTTTTTATTGAATTCAAAAATAAGGAATTTGAAACTTATTTATTGGATTCTTTGAAAAAATAAGACCTTCCGTGTCGATTTTTTCTGTGCTTCACGTTTAGAAAATTAAACACTCTTAAAAAAGAAAAACTAAAAAAAATATTCTCGTTTGAATTAAAAAAATTTAGGTTCCGATCAAATAATTGTAATTTTGAACTTACCAAAGAATAGAAAATGATAGAATTAGACGATAAACTAATCTCCGAAGAAATATTTACAAATCAGTTTGTTTGTAATCTATCTGCCTGCAAAGGTGCATGCTGCGTAGAGGGTGATGCTGGAGCACCTCTGGAGCTTAATGAAAAAGACCTTATCGAGAAAAACTTGGAGAAAATTATGCCTTTTATGAGGCAAGAAGGAATAGAAAAAGTAAAGAAAGAAGGCGTCTCCTATACAGATTTTGATGGCGAACAAGTAACAAGTCTGGTAAACAATAAGGAGTGTACTTTTGTATTTTTTGATGAAAATAATACTGCAAAGTGTGCTATTGAAAAGTCATACAGAGAAGGGAAAATCGAATTTAATAAGCCTATATCTTGTCATCTCTATCCAATTCGAATTAAAAAACTTAAATACTACGATGCCTTGGATTACAATAGATGGGAAATTTGTTCGCCAGCCTGCTCATTGGGTGAAGAATTAAAAGTTCCAGTATATAAATTTTTAAAGGAACCGCTGATAACAAAATACGGTTTGGAGTTCTATAAAAAATTAGAGCTAGTTGGCAAAGAACTCTTAAAATAATCGGTAATATTCTACCTTAGAAATGCTCATAACAGAAACATCTTTGTAATAATAATAAAGTATTTCTTTGTAAGAATGAGACTTCGACATCACAATTCCTCCTTCTTGGCATAGACCAACTCCATGGCCATATCCTCTTCCTATCAATACAATTTGATTTCCAATTTCATACACGGAAAAGTAGGTAGATTTCAATCTGTATTGTTTTCGAATATTAACCAAACGAATTTTCTGACTACCAACGGAGTAAAACTCCTTCCTCTCGATTTGTTCGAAGTCTAGTTTTGTTGCATCAAAATAGGATTTTGGTTTACCAGTTTGTTGAGAGAGAAAGGACACCCAAGAATTTTTTGACAAGGTTTTTTTCCACTTTGCTTGTTTTGAATTTAAACAAAATGTGTCTTTTACGCTTTCCATACAAGGTAGTTTTTTGCTCCATACAAAATCAGTGGTTACAGTGCTTCCTCCACAATTAGAATGAAATAAGGTATTTATATAATTCAAACTAGAATCTACTAGCACCTCTTCAGAAGTTTCGTTTACAGCTTGAGCAATATTCGTTCTATCATTTATTCCTTTATATACTTGACAATGCGTGTGATCACATAAATCAAACCCCTCTTTTTTGTGCTTCTGATGGTGCAAGGCATAAGTTCTTGAGATAACCGCCTGAACCTTGTAATACTCTAATTCATAGCCATATCCCGCTTCCCCTTTAATCACACCCTCCACATATGTATCAATAGAGATTTCATTTACCACTTTTAGTTTTCCATTAATCGCATAGACCACAAAACTTCCCATGTATGGACGAGATATTTTGTCATCATTCCAAGTCAAACTATTGAATTCGCTATTGTTCTCCAACCTAAACCAAATGCGCGTTCCAATTGTTTTGTTGTTGAAGTAAGCTGTCACTTTATCTCCTTTTGCGATGAAAACAATTTTATCTGTTTTATTACTTAAGGTTTGATACGCTTCTTTTTCCGAAAAAAAAGTAAACCTACCAATGTGATAATTTACAGAGACTCTGGTTGGGTTATTTTCATAAAAAAGACCAATTCTCAAATCCCTCGCTTCGGTTGTAAAAGCAATAAAAAGGATAAGTAAACTGACTATTTTCTTTTTCATTTTTTATTCGTCATGAATCGTACAATATGAGCAGCTGTATTACTTGAAGCTCCGCCAACTCCCAATTGTTGGATAAGTTGAGCATAATCTGCTAGTACATGTTCTCGTGTTTGCCCTTCGATAATTTTGCCAAGTTCTTGGTAAATTTTTTCTTTGGTTAAGTCATGCTGAATAAGTTCAGTCACCACCTCTTTATCCATGATTAGATTGACTAAAGAAATGAACTTAATCTTTACCAACATTTTTGCTATTCTATAGGAAATGGGATTTGCTTTGTAACATACTACTTGAGGTACCTTGAACAAAGCTGTTTCGAGAGTTGCGGTACCAGAAGTAATTAATCCAGCATGGCTATTCATCAGCAAAGGATAGGTTTCGCCAAACACCAGGGCTACGGATTCTCTACCTTCGATAATTTCTTCGTACACTTCTTTATCTTGGGAAGGTGCTCCGCCAATTACAAATTGATAAGCCGGAAACTGATCGATTACCGAAAGCATGACAGGTAGTTTCGATTTTATTTCTTGAGTTCGGCTGCCAGGCAACAAGGCAATAATTGGCTTGGTTGACAAAGAGTGTTTTAAACGAAAGTCTTCTGAAACATATCCCTCTTTGAACTTTGAAATTTCATCTAACAAAGGATTTCCTACAAACTCTACTTCGCAACCACATTCTTTATAAAAAGGTTTCTCAAATGGAAGAATGACGAAAAGCTTGTCTACAAACTTTTTTATCTTTTCCACTCTATTTTTTTTCCATGCCCATACCGTGGGAGAAATGTAATAAAAAACGGTTATATGCTGGGAATGAATGAATTCTGACATCCTTAAATTAAAACCTGGATAGTCGATCAAAATAACTGCATCGGGCCTGTACCCAGCTATTTCATTCTTACATAATTTAAAATTACCCAAAATGGTTTTGATATTTAAAAGCACTTCGGCAAATCCCATGAAAGCTAATTCTTTGTAATGCTTGGTAATTTCAACACCTTCCGATTTCATCTTGTCACCCCCCCAACCTTTAAATTCTGCTGTTGGCTGCCTTTTCTTTAGTTCAGCAACTAAATTGGCTCCGTGCATGTCTCCTGAAGCCTCTCCGGCAATTATGTAATATTTCATTTACTTTTTTTTATAAAACGTACTTATACAACCAAATAAAAAAATAAATGAAGGAAGAAATCATAACTCCTCTTGCCATGTAATCGTTGTTTTTTCTAAAACACCTTCTTAATAACAAAGCATTGAGTCCTAAACCAAAAAGTAATCCAGAACCTACAACTTGATCTGTTATTCGCTTATCAAACAAATAAAAAACCAAGTAGAGCATTGCTACAAACAAAAACGGAAAGAGGATTCCAAGGATTGAGCCTGTTAAAATTTCTTTTTTCATACACTCAAAATTAAGAGTAAAATTGAATTGAATACTGAACCAATTTGTGATTTGTAAACAAATGAATGTGCAAGAACAGAACTAATTCTTGTACCTGAAATCGTGAATATTAGTGGTAATTGAAAAGCTATGAGAATTTCCAGCCAAATTGTAACTTGCAACACTGTAATTCAAATGAAACTTCTTCACTTTAAAAGCGACTCCCCCCGAAAAACCAACCATCCCTTTCTTGTCTAAAAACCTTAATTCTTGTCGTCTTCTTATATTGTATCCCAACTGAATATTAAAATTTTTGGACAAAACAATTTCTGTTGCAAAAATAACATGACCTGCAGCTTTGTCTAATATTGTAGGTTCAGCAGCTGGAATTGGTTCAAAAGTATTCGGATCAAAATCTTGAGGAGCTAAAGGGTCGTCATAGGTTAAATCCCATTGTTGTAGATTGGCTAAAGTCAAAGA
>Ga0209771_1001462_pt1 | contig 15066 bp, 12 predicted proteins | sample SaaInl59LU_5_DNA_FD_184639 | JGI IMG/M metagenome (GOLD analysis project Ga0209771, IMG submission 184639) | Marine microbial communities from expanding oxygen minimum zones in the Saanich Inlet - ESP_59LU_5_DNA (SPAdes) (version 2) | ecosystem: Environmental > Aquatic > Marine > Intertidal zone...
AGCTAATTCCAATCATCCTCTTTGCACCTTCCTTTTTCCCATATCCAGCTCTGTCTCTTAGGTATTATAGCTTTGTGGCCAATTAAATTGAAAATTTCACCTGTGCTATCATTGATCGCTTCTAAAACTTCAAAAGAGTTTATGTTATACCTAAAATCAAAGCTGTAGCAATTATTACATACCTTGAGATTCTTGGTTGGTATAAATTTCCATTGTTTAGCGTCTTGATCTTTATAGAAAACTTCTCCGTTTGACTTGTTAATTAAAACAAACAAGTTTATCGGACAGGGTTCACAATTGTCATCATACTTTGGTTTTAACAAGGCACATAGCTGGTAGCTTTGTTTATAAGAAATATTAACATTATCAAAAGTTTCCCAGATAAAATGACCTGATTTCTGGGTATTTATAACCTTCTTTTGAATATGCCCATTTTCCAAATCCAACCTAAATTGATCTTTTCCTATAGAGGAATAGCTGAACCTGATTTCTTCGGGGAGTATTATTGACGAGTCTAACTTCAAGTCTTTATTTTTTAAATTATCCTGTTCGTTATTAAGACTCTCCTTTGTATCGTTTAATTTTGTGTTGTCAATTTTAATAATTGCTATGTCCTTTGCCGATTCTTTAACTTTAGACGGTGCACAACCCCAAATGAGAAGCAAGCTTAAAATCAAAAAATATAGTTTACTGTTCATATTTGTTTAGTTTTTTGTTTGTAACGTTCTGTGTATGGTGCGTATCCCGAAGGGGATGCACTATACACCTTGTTGGCGGTAGTTTTTATTCGACATTTAAATTTTGGTTCTCCACTATAAAATCAAAAGATAAATCTGATAAGCTTTTACCATTTACAGTGGCACCCCAGGGACCATGACCTTTGCCCTCTAATGGATAATAAACAAAATCAATTTCATTTGTTTCACATATAGTTTTTAAATCTTCAGCACTACTAAATGGTACGGTGGGGTCTTCTGAACCATGAGTTATAAACAATGCTGGGTCATTTGAGTCAAACCTTTGGTACCCATAAATTGATTCCAATATTTCTATAGAAACATTAGATCCCCAAAAGTCTAAAATTGTTTGTACTTCATAGGTTTGAGAAAAATTGGTTGTTGATAAGGTATTATCTTCACTTAAGCTTATTTCATCTTTATAGTCGCCTAATTCTGATACGCCAAGCCCAATAGAAGTAATTGCCCCTGCAGAACCACCACCAACAGTAATATAATCCGTATTGATGTGATAATTATCGGCATTGGCTATAATCCATCTAAGAGCAGCTTTAGCATCTCGGTGAGCAGGGTACATTGCAAAAAGTTGGTCATGATTTGCTGGGGGAATATCAGAAGAGGCGTCAATCCATTCTTGAGGAATTGTTCCAGTGTGGTCTCTGAGTCTGTAGTCGATTGAAAATACGACAAAGCCTCGAGATGCATAATAATTTGCCATATTTACAAGAGCATCCTGTTGTTTTGACCCACCATAAAATGCTCCACCATGAATTAACATTAGTAAAGGGCGATTTTGCAAATTATTATCTGGAACATAAGAGTCCATTTCTAAAGGAATTACAGAGTTATTGGCACTATTCCAACTATCATGACTAAGTCCTTCAGCGTAAGTGATATCTTCCGTAATATTTACTTCATAGGTAGCATTCAACTTGACTATTGGAGCAGATATTACAGGTGGACTTATGTTATCATTGTCTTTATCACATGATATCAAACACACCATAATTAGTAAAGTTGCTAAAATCTGTTTCATCATAATTTAATCTTTTAAATTTTCTTCTAAGACTCCTAAAAATCATCTAAGGTTTAATTTAATTACCGCCAACGTTTTTGTGCATGGACTCGCTGCGAGATCACACGCAATGTTATTCCGCAGTAACCCAAAGATAGAGAATAAGCGTTGAATACCGATTAGGGATTCAGCCGCAATGAGCTATACACAGTTGTTGGCGGTAGTTATTTTTGTCCCATTCTTCACTGACAAGTTTCAATTACTGATAAAGCAAAATCAACAAGAAATTGATATTTATCTGTATTATTTGTTTGTCCTATACTATGGACAAGGATAGCCTTTTAGGTAGTTTTCCTAGTCGTAAGGTTTTTCGGATACACCCTGTATTTTAATACTTAAAATAATTTTGTAATACTTCAATTGTATCATCTATCTTTTTAGAATGATTATCATCTAAATAAACAAATATTGAAATTAATACAACTGAAAATATTATAAATTTTATTTTTGAAGACATAAAAACATTTTAACTAATTTTTAAAACAGTAAATTAGTTAGACAACGATTTAAACTTGACACCTAAACTTCTGAGTTTAGCGTTGGTATAAAATAGACCGAATATTAATATTACTAACAGTTGTTTATAATTCATCTTGTATTTATTTTTTTGTAGTATTTATAAGGTACATCAAAAAAAATGAGTTTGTATCTGTCACTAAATCTTACCTTTTTCTAATTTACCAAAATTGTCTTTAGGATTGAGCCATGGGTTTTTCTCTGAAATCACATACTTTTTTTTCTATTTTTTTTCTATTTCTAGAGGTATTCGAATAATTTTATTTGAAATGAGATTTTTAAGATATCGTATCACTTTTTTTTTGGTTTTTATTTTAGCAATTTAAAATACTAGTTATATTTTAAATTTAATTATTATATTACAAAACTTTTAACTTCCAAAAATAGATGCTTAAATTTGATGATATTTTTTTTAGGAAACAAACAGTTATAAAAACCAATTAAATATGTTTAAAATTATTTTTAAATCATCACTCGCGTTATTTATTTTGTTTATTTTTTCTTGTGAGTCTAAGAGTCGCGCAAAAAAAGACAAGAAAATAACTGATGACACTGAGATTGTTATCACGAACTCAACTCAATCAGACTCAATCGAAAAAATAAATTTTTATTTTGAAAACTCACTGTCTATGAATGGTTATCTAAATGGTAAAAATTTCAAACAAACCATGCATAGAATCATAGATGAAGATAAAGTAGGTTTCGAACCGTTTTTTGTAAATATGAAAGAATATAAAACATCTAATCTTCTTTCAAAAATTGATAATAAAAACATAAAAACTGAAAATATAAGGGGTTCTGACCATAAATTTATTTTTAAAAATGCAATAAAAAATTCTTCAGGTAATAATTTAAGCATAGTAGTTACAGATGGAATATACTCAACCCCAAGTGGCGATACAGATATTGTAGAAATTGAAATTGAGAAATTTTTTTTTAAAGCACTTAGTGAAAATAAAATAGAAACAGTTGTTTTAAAAATGGCATCAAATTATAGAGGAGACTACTATACCGAATCTGATTGTGAAACTAAAAAGAAAAATATAGACCAAGAAAGGCCATATTACATTTTATTATTTGGAAATAAAAAAATTATTGACAAAGCATTAAAAGAGATTGTTGTAATTGATGAATTACCTGGCTTTAAAAAGCAGGCAAGATTTTTTATAACAGATAATTTAAAAGTGAATTACACAATTTTGACTAGAGGAGAAGAGAAAAAAGGATCATTTAGACGATCTACAAGAGGAGGAAATGGCCTAGTAAAGAATATTGAAGATGTTGAGAGGTATGATAGAGATAATGAGCCTTATATACAATTTGCTATAGGAATTGATTACTCGGGGATATCTATTCCAAACTCTTATTTAATTGGAAAAAACAATTACAATATAGGTGGCAGTGCTGAATTTGTAATTGAAGACATCAAAACAGTTGAAAATTTATCAAAGACAAGTAGAACTTATCTAGAAATTGAAAAGGTAAACAAAAACAATAGTATTAAATTATCTAACTTAATAACCGTAAAAGCTAAATTTAATTTTACAGGTGATTTGTTAATAAACTTAGAGAATAATATTCCTTCTTGGATACCCGATACTGGTACAGAAAATGATTGTGATATAAGAGGCAATACAAACCAAACCTTTGCCTTTGACAAGCTTATGACTGGTATATCAAAGGCTTACAGTAAAATAAATAATAGCGATGATTATTTAAAATTAAAGCTAAGTATTAAACATTAAACAATAAAATTATGAATAATTTATTTGCACCTTTTTATGAGTGGTGGTTCGATTGGGATGTATACCAAGTTTTATTAACTTGTTTATTCGATAACAATGATTACGGAAAGTTTGGTTGGCTTTTGCTTATTGTTCCTTTATTACTTCTAGCTCTTTTTTATAGAGCATGGGATCCAATGCGCAGACAAAGATTAATGTGGTTAATAACCACAATTATAATTTCTTTAATTGGCTATATGACCACAACTGGTATTGTCTTCAATAATGTATGTATTCTCGATGAATTAAATGGTCTAGATGCCAAACTAGCTGAAACCTTTATTGTTCAAATAAGTTTAATTTCGGCACTTTATTTTTTAATAATTTCACTAATTTATACTTTTATAGTGAAACGTTTTAGCATAAATAACTCACACAATCCTTTTTAAATTATGGCAAAATTATATGTTTTCGGAATTGGAGGCACAGGTTCTCGTGTAATAAAAGCATTAACAATGTTATTAGCTTCAGGTGTTAAACTCAATAATGGTTTTGACACTGTTGTTCCTATAATAATAGATCCTGACACTGCAAACGGTGATCTTAACAAAACTGCTGATATCCTTATTAAATATCAAAATATTTACAATGAGGTTGGAGAGAATAATAATTTTTTTGGAACAAAAATTAGCACTCTTAATCAATTAACAGATAATAATGTATCTAACCTAAGTAATAACTTTAAGTTTAGTGTAGATGGCAGTGGTCAAAAATTTGGAGAATCTATTGATTATAACGGGTTAGATGAAGAAAACAAGGCTTTAATAGACTTATTATTTTCAAAAGAAAATTTGGAGGCTGATATGACAGTTGGTTTTAAAGGAAATCCAAACATCGGTAGTGTTATTCTAAACAAGATTGTTGATTCTAGGGAATACAAAGAATTTACGAACTCTTTTGATCAAGGAGATGCTATTTTTATAATCAGCTCCATTTTTGGTGGTACTGGAGCTTCTGGCTTCCCGTTACTTCTCAAAAACTTAAGACAGGTAGATACCAGTGTTACTAACTCTGATGTTATAAGTAAATCAAGTATTGGTGCAGTTTCTTATTTGCCCTATTTTAAAGTGTCTGATCCAGAAAAAGGTGAAAAAACAATTGATTCTTCTACTTTCTTAAGTAAAGCGAAAGCAGCTTTAAGTTATTATCAGCATGCTATTTTTGAAAATAAATCGTTAGATGCCTTTTATCATTTAGGGGATCGTTCAAATAATAACATGCCTTATGCTGAAGGAAAAGATGAACAAAAAAACAATGCCCACTTTCTTGAAATGTCAGGAGCTTTGGCTATAGTAGATTTTGTTGATTCAATTAAAAATTTAAATTATTCTATCAAAGAATTTGGTATTGAGCAAGATGATCAAAAATTAAATTTTAACAGCCTTGGCCGTAAAACGAAAAAACAAATAAACTTACCCTTATCTAAATTTAGTTTATTGCAACGGTTTTTAGAAAAATCTAAAAAACAATTATTAAATTCTAGGGGTGTTTTTAATAATAAAACAATCACGAAAGATTTTTATGATTCTGAATTTTATCAAACAAATTTTTTAAAATTCTTAAATTATTTTGATCAGTGGCTAGTTGAAATGGACAATAACGATGTGTCTTTTGCGCCTTTTCACAACAGACAAGACCATGATAAAATTATGGACTTTATAAAAGGAAGCCCTCCAAAGAAAGGTTTACTTGGAATTACAAAACACGCAAAAGGTGATACCATTATCAAGGAGTTGAATAACCTTGCTACCAAAGGGACTTTTGAAAATGAAGAAACTAAGGCTTCAGAATTTTTAAAAATATTTGATAAAGTATTGGAAGAGCAAGTAAATAACATATTAAATTAATTTATTATGGGAAAAAAAGTATTTAGAATCCACGGTCAAGGAGCTTTAAACAATGATTGGTTTTCTTCGACAGCTGTAAATAATAATCTTATTGATAGCATTGAAACCGATAGCGGCGATGGAAAAAAACTACCAACCTCAATACCTAGCCCATTTGCTAGAATTGATTTGGTTAGAACAGCTTTCGCAAAAGTTGGAGATGATGGTAACTTGGAAGGATTGGAGCGTAATGGGTTGGCCACAGCTACAGATAATCATAAGTTAATTTCAGATGCTTTAGATATTGGTCAGTTATTATTTAATTTTAACAAGCACGATAAAGATCTACAACTCGTCGCTTGGGATAAATCAAAAAGCTTGGATGTTTTATTAAATGGAAATCCAAAACAAAAACACTTAGGAAAAACCCTAAAACTATTTTTAGACCAAGACAGTAAGCAGTACAATTTTGACCAATTTAGTGAAATTTATATAATAAAGTATAAAAACAAAATCATAGGAGGTACGTCTCCCAGAACACTTTTTTTTGCAGCTCCAAATTCCACTGAAACAAACATTAGCTTTGGACAAGACGTAATGCTTGACCAAATTCTTTTGCCACTTTATAGAAGAGATAAGGAATACATTAAATATCTATTTGCGCTATCTAAAACTGTAAATAATTTTAACGAGGATTTTCCAGAGTTTAATAGTTACCTTATTAAAACAGTTGAAAAAATTTATGAACAAGATGCTACTTTTCATAATTCTTTAATGAATTTAGATTATCAAAAGCATTTAAACTCACTCGATGATGTGGTTTTTAACAATAATGTAGGACAGCCACTCGAATATATTAAAGGTGTTCCCGTAAAACAATATGTTAAAGATCCCGGTATCATAGAAGATCAAAGTGATTTTGTAATTAAAACTTCCAAACTAGTTAATGGACGTAAGCCTCTTGTATTACCTGTAGAGCCGTTAAATTTGCGATATGTTTATACAGAAGATCAATGGGATGGTAATACAAAAGTACCTGCTGAGGATAATCGTCCGTTAAATAAGAGAACACTCCCTAATCAGGGAGATAGGTATCCATATTTAACAATGAATGATTTTTTAACAGATTCTATTGTTAAATTACCTTATGAAGTAGATAGTACTAAATTTTTTACAGTAGGGAGTAAAAATTTCTTATTACCTATTAAAGATGATTTCTTTAATTACTTTACCGTAAAAGATATTGTAAATAATAATTTAATTGAAACTTCAGAACTTGCGGGAGGAAGTATTCAAGTCAAATTAAGTATTCCTATTAAAGTAGGATTTATTACTTACAAGAAAATTTATTTCCCTGAAACTTCAGGGGCAACAACAATTACAGACCCTAAAAAAGGAACTATAATTGAGAAACCATTTGTTCTATCTGTTTATCCATTTGTTAAAAGTACTGAAAGGAAAATATCGTATTCTATTGGTATAGCAGATGTCAATCCAGATGTTAAAGAGGTTATAGATGTTGATCTTTTTGACTCAGAGATTACAAAGGCCATTGAACATAAAATTAAATCAAAAAGAGCCAATGATCCTGTTGAAACGCAACAAACTATAATAGAAGATCAATTTGATACAGTTATTGTAAAAGTTGGTAGGGTGAAAAACATCATTATTCCAAAATGGATTGAGTTTAATGGCAATAGTGGAGACAATTATGAATTTGCTATTGATTTTGGAACCACAAATTCACACATTGAATATAAAATTGCGGGACAGGGCTCAGAAAAAGCTTATGACATAACAAAAGTTGACCAACAAATGGTTTTTTTAATGGCCGCACCAGACAAAGAACAATTGAGATTAAGAAAAATTATTGAAATTATTGATAGTGAAACTCATTTAGCACAGGAGGTATTAAGTAAATACTTTGGAGTTGATGAATTAAGAAGTGCTCCCTTCAGAACATCTTTAGTTCAAAACGTAAATGTAAACTTTACACAACCTACCAATATTTTTACTCACACAAACATTGGTTTTGATTATGAGAAAAAGCGTATTAGAAAATATTTAAAAACATATACAGACCTAAAATGGGCAAGCGATAATAATGATAATGTAAAAAGGATTGAACATTATATTGAACAGATGTTGACACTTTGTAAAAATAAAGTGCTAATGAATAATGGTAATTTTAGCAACACCAAAATTACCTGGTTCTATCCAGTATCAATGACAACTCATAGATTATCTGTTTTTAGAACGATATGGCAAGAAAAATTTAACAAGGTATTTGGTTTAGATTTAGATAACCTTCTTGATTTTCCAGAGAGTATCGCCCCTTTTTATTACTATAGAGCTAATGGAGGAATAAGGGCACATGCCAAACCTTCTATTTCAATAGATATTGGAGGTGGTACTAGTGATGTAATGATTTTTGCCGATGGCGAGCCACAATTAATAACTTCTTTCAAGTTTGCAGGAAATTCAATTTTTGGAGATGGTTTCAATGGTAATATTAAATCTAACGGTTTTGTTCAGAAGTATTATGAACAATTTAAAGAACTACTACTACAAAATAAATTGTTAGAAGAAATGGATATTTTAGATAAAATATATTCTGAAAATGCTTCTTCAGTAGATTTGATAAACTTTTTATTTTCTTTAAATAACAACAAAAACATAAAGGATAATCAACTACTTGATTTTTCTGGTATGTTAAAAAAGGATAGTGACTTTAAAATAATTTTCTTACTATTTTATTCTTCAATTGTATATCATATTGCAGAAATGATGAAAATAAAAGGCATGGAGGCCCCTCGTAATATTTTATTTAGTGGTACCGGATCTAAAACTATACAAATTTTGGATAGTGATAGAAAATTAAGCTCCTTGACAAAGCTTTTTGAATCAATTTTTAATGAAGTATACGAGTCTAGTGATTCTAAAATAAACACCGAGGTTAACGACAATCCAAAAGAAATAACTTGTAAGGGTGGCTTTTATATTGATAAAAATTTAAACATAAATCGCCATAAAGAGTTAATTGAGTTTAGCATTGGAAATATTAATGATAAGAAAATTCAAAAAAATGCTCAAAAAGATGATTTTGTGATGACTTACAATAATATAAATAAAGAGTTTATAAATGGGGTAATAGAAAATGTTGATTCGTTTTATAATTTGTTTTTTAAATTGAGTAAATCTATAGATTTTATTGACGAATTTGAGATATCTACAACAGCATTAAAAGTATTAGATAAGAATAAATCTAATGACCTAGAAGATTTTATAATGGCTGGTTTAGATGCCGCTAAAAAAGACTCCAATGATGATGAAGCACTAAGTGAAACATTATTCTTTTACCCATTAATTGGCAAGCTCAATGAGTTGGCTTCAGAAATAAACGATAATTAATATGAGAAAATTAATTGTTTTTTTATGGGTATTTCTTTTATCCACAACATCAATCCTAGCCCAGTCAAGTGATGAAAATCAGGAAGTATATGATCAATTAAAACAATGGGCAGTTGTAAAACTTACAATTGCTTACATGGAAGATTTATATTTATTTACTCCTGATAAAAAAGGAGATATAGGAAGTGATGAGGAATATAAAACATATAAGAAGTTACACTCTGATTATACCTTATTTAAAGAGAATATAAATTTAGATTCAATATCAGCACTTCTAATAGAGGGAGAGTGGACTAGTGCCAATAGAATTGAATTTTCGGAATACAAAAAAGAATTATTACATAGCGGATATAAAAATTTTAAAAAAATTAATTATATCCCAAGTGCTACTCGAGATTCCATACCTATAGAAATGTTAAATAGAGATAAAGCTTTAGTTCAAATTAATCAACGTTTTGATTTATTAACTCAGCAAAATAATGAAGCTACAATAGTTGAGGATGATGACAGTAGTGTAAAAGAATTAATAAATAATGAAACGCCAATTCAAACAACTCCAACAATAACTAAAAACAACACTCCCCCTTCATTATTCTTAAAGATATTTATTGGATTTCTATTAGTCACTTCATCTTTTTTTTATTTTGTGTATTTTAAAAAAAATATTAAGCTCAAAGAAGATAAAATTAGAATTCAAAATAATTCTAAAGGCACAAGTAATGGTGAGATAACTACTCTAAAACAACAACTACGACGTAAAGAACAAGAATTAATCTCTAAAAATAACGAAATTGATAACCTTAAGGGAGAAATTAATCAACTTGAGAAAGCACACAGCATTTCAAAAAACTATTCTTCAAATCCTTCCTCTTCTGAAAAAATACCTGAAATAATATCCGAAACAACAGATTTAGAGGTATCCAATCAGCATTCAACCGAAATCATTTACTTGTCTTCACCATTTCAAAATTTAACTTTTGCAAATGAGGAAGCGAGTAAAGAAAAGAACTCAGATTCCTTATATCTAGTTGAATTTGATAAGCAAATGCAAATGGGAGAATTATCTGTTATTATGGATGTTGATTTCTCTAGAGCATTAAACTCACCAGATTCTTATTTAGAAGGAGCATGCACATATGATAATGTATATTTTAATAATGCAAAAGCAGTTCAAGTTACAGAAAAAGGTGAAATAAAGCTAGATGGGAATGATTGGAATGTAACAAAAAAGGTTAGAATTAAATTTATTTAAAATTATGTTTGGAATCATAGAAATAATAATAGTTGTTGGAATCATTTTATTACAATCATATCTTGCCTATAAATTGTGGTTTAAAATTGAAATGTACCGTGCAATTTTTGATTTTGATGATTTGCCAATTATATCTCAGAAAAATATTTCAAAAGAAGTAATTGAAACGGGTGATGTAAGTCAAATTCTCCAGTATGTTGATAATGGTGAAGGAGTTATAAACATTACATTCCTTAAATATATTCCTAAAAACAGAGTGCTTTCTACTATAGTTAAGTATATCAATGTTTATTTAATTAAAAATAAAGGTACTTCTATCGATTTTCACTTAATAAAAGATATTGTAGATAAGCATACCCAAACCATTGAAACACAAATTGAGAATAGAATTCCAGCTCCTTTATACCTAGGATTAGCTGCCACAATGATTGGGATAATAGCTGGTTTAATGTCTGTTGATTTTAGTATTTCTGAGGATCCATTAGATGCTATACAGCCTCTGATTAACGGGATTAAATGGGCCATGTCAGCAAGTGCAATTGGTTTACTCATCACTACTTTTTTTTCTATAAAAATTTATAAGGATGCTCAGACTGAAGCTGATGAAGAAAAAAGTGAGTTTCTTTCAAAATTACAATCAGAATTGATGCCAAGAATGGCAACTGGCAAACTACCAGAAGTTTCAATTTTATCAGATAAAATTGACCTTTTTGCAAGGGCTACAAATTTTTCAGTTGCACAATTAAGTGATATCGTTAAGATGTCAAATAAAACAATAGAGCACGAGCAAACGTTAATTAAAGATATTGCAAACCTTGATGTTAAAGGACTTTCAACTGCTAATGTTAAAGTATTTAAAAATCTAGATGGAATGATGGATTCATTTCAAAATTTTGCTAAGTATTATAATGAATTGGATAAATCTATGTCTAGCACTACGGAGTTATTATCAAATCTTAAACAATTTGTGAGTAATACTCAGAATGTAAACATGGTATTAGAGGAAATCAAAAATAGTATCACTCAAAGCCATCAAGCAACTACTTTTTTTAATAAGCATATCCAGTCTTTCGAAAGATATAATGAAAGTGTAAATGTTGCAGTAGCAAAAAATGACTCTGCATTTCAAGAGGCAGTCTCGCAACTATCTGAAGCTACTCAAAGGCAATTTGATTCATTCACTAATTTAATTTCCGGGTTCGATTCTAAGCTGTCTGAGGCATTTACTCAATCTGTTGAGATTTTTACAAAAACGATGGATGAGCAAGTTCGACGAACAGAAATAGCTTTTGAAACAGGAAGACCCAAATTTGAGAAACTTGACAATTTAGACAAACTTAATAAATTAGAGGCCATAGACCAAAGGTTAGGTAGTCTTGAAACCAAATTAGTAAATGTAATTTCTAGTGGTAATAAAGATTTAGTTACTGCACTTGCTATGGGTATAAATAGCTCAGAAAACTTTTCTAGTAAAAAAGATGAGGTTAATGTAAACACCTCAAAAAAATCATTTTTGGATAAAATAATACCAGTGTTAAAAATTGGAGCATATACCACTATTATAAGCTATGGGATTCACACCTTTATTTTACATTTTAATATTTTAGAATATTTACAACGTATTTTTAAATGAAAAAATCAGGATTCTTTTGGGTTAGTTATGGAGATCTAATGACTAGTCTGTTTTTTGTAATGTTGGTTTTGTACGTCATTTCTTTTACTATTTTACAATCAAAGCAAACCGAACTCCAGGTAGCTGCAGACCAGTTAAAAAAAATAAAGGAAATTCAATTAGCTCTTGAGGGCTTGGATGAAAATTATTTTAAATTTGACAAAGTTAATAAAAGATATAAATTACAGGTAATGACCACATTTAAACCGAATAGCTCAGATATAAATGATATACCTAAACTTAAACAGAAAAAATTATTAGCGGCAGGAAAAGTACTTTATGATAAAATTGAGGAAGTTATAAAAGAAAATCCTTCTGTAGATTATTTATTGGTTATTGAGGGGAATAATCAGAGGTCTAATAAAAACTGGATATACTATCCTGATTCAGGATATATAGGAAGTTATAAAAGGGCATTGTCTCTTTTTAACTATTGGAGAATAAATGGTCTCGACTTTAGAGATTTAGGTTCTCAATGTGAGATAATTATTGCTGGAAGTGGTTATTTTGGATATTCAAGAGATCAAAGCAATGAGAGAAACAACAGAAAGTTTTCAATTCAAGTTACCTCAAAAGTAGGAAAGCTTTTAAGTAAATCAAAAAACAATGAAAAATAGCAAAATAAATTTTTTAATTAAACTCTGTTTTTATTTTGGCTTAATACTAGCCATTCAATCTTGCCAGAGTAATTCTAAGTCTGGTAGAAAAAAAATGATTGAAACTGCTATGGCAAAAAAAGAAGGGAATAAAAGAAGTACTACCCCAAGACCTAACACCATAAAAAAAGATATTGATCCAAAAATAATATCTATTAATAGAATAAGTACACCAGATGAAATTAGCAGAATAGAAAGAAATTTAATTAATAGTAAAATACCTAAAGTTAAAGGAAAGCTTATTCAAGTTGAAGGGCTAGTCCTAAAAGAAGTAACTGAATTAAGTATTAAGTTAAATACTTCTGATTCTCAAGTTGAGCAAATATTAGAAATGAAAGATTTCGTTTTTAAAAATTGGCATTATGTTTTTGATCCAAACACGGGATCGGATACGTGGAGATCTGCTGAAGCAACTATTTCATTAAAATATAAAAATAAATACTCTGGTGATTGCGATGATTTTGCTATACTTATGGCTTCTTTTGCTAGACAGATTGGTCTAGAGTCAAGAATGGTTGGTGGTTTTAGTGGTGATTCTGGCCATGCTTTTGCAGAGTTTTTACTGCCAAAACAATATAAATTAAAAACAAATAATATAGATTACAGAAAGGATTATCGCGGTGTATGGGTAAGTTTAGATTGGTTTAAAGGATACGATCATAATAAATACCTAGAAAACTTTAAAATCTTTGATAATATCTAAAATATCACTAAATTCTATTTAATTACTTTTTTTTCTATTTTCTTACAATAGCTTAAAGAGATAAGTAAAACTAGTATATATAGTAAGTTTCTCATAATATTTAGTTTTCTCAAATATAAAAAGTGTAAGTTAAACCTACTTAAGAGGTTTAGAAATAGCTGAATTAAAGGAGGAGCTCGGAAATTAAGAGAGTTTTTTCAAATTATTTTGGGAAAGATTTATATGTTGTTAGTCAAAATTATCTTCAAAAATAAAAATTTATTTCTAAGAATAATATTTGGAGACCATAGGAGTGAAGTCGAACTATTTTTGGGAAGATTTGAAACTAATTCAAGTCTAGTTACTTAATTTTCTAGCCTCAACTTCCATCCAATGGTCGTTAACACGACCGTGTTTAATATATTCACTTAGATATTCATAGTAGAAATTAAAGAATCCCATTTTCTGGTACTGTTCCCAATGAATTCGTTCATGTGCTAAAATAGAACCCTTTCCAACACCTTCGTTTTTAAATTCTTCTTCTATGAAGATTCCGAACGGAGGTATTGTTGCCGCCATCTGTTTTCCTGGAATATCAAAAGGTAGGTATGTTACATATTCTTTCTTAACATGATTTCTGTAAATCATAAATCCAAGTATCACTAAAAAAAAACTTTTATTTTTTTTTTCATTCGTTAAATTTTTATTTTTCTTTTACAATTATCAATTTATCAGAGTCAAACATTGCTGCTGGTGATATTACCTTCTCATCCATTGGAATATTGTCTCCATAACGTTGGTTTATTTTAGCTTTTACAATTTCATTAGTTAAGTCAAAGTCCGCAAGTTGGTCAAGTTCTCCAATTTCGATACCAGTTGCTTGCTTATAAATTTTCCAAACAAGTTCCGAACAGTAAATTTTGTCGTCAGTCCACTCAAAGTGTATGTCATATGGTTTGCCCATATGTCGTTCTCCAATTTTCTTCATCTTAGTCAAGGTTGCACTACTCAAAATTTGATCAGCATTTTCGAGGCGCTTAATCACATAATGCTCATTTTCTCCTCTTTTTATCCATTCTTTAAGTGGTGTTAATCTTACTGATTGGCCAGCCTCATAAACCGAAAGACTTCCGCCATTATCATAAATTATTCCCATATGACTGTATTTGGAGTTTGTCGCTAACTGTATAGCTTTACTTTGACTTGACATAGACGTTTGAAAGATAATATCGCCATTCTGGATTGAACCAATTTTGTTTTTACTATTGGTTGAAGGGTCTTGGTACATTGCTAGAGTTGCCTCGTCTAAGATATCTTCTATTAACAAATTGATTCCATAAGTGCTGAATATACAAACTGATAAAATTATGATTAGACTTTTCCATTTTTTGAAAATGATTGTTGAGACAATAGAAGTGATAATTATAAGAAAAGCAACTGTAGGGAAAATCAATA
>Ga0209771_1001464_pt1 | contig 15059 bp, 25 predicted proteins | sample SaaInl59LU_5_DNA_FD_184639 | JGI IMG/M metagenome (GOLD analysis project Ga0209771, IMG submission 184639) | Marine microbial communities from expanding oxygen minimum zones in the Saanich Inlet - ESP_59LU_5_DNA (SPAdes) (version 2) | ecosystem: Environmental > Aquatic > Marine > Intertidal zone...
AAATACCATTTCGCAAATCTCTTCATGAAAATGACTTACAGTCCTGTGACTTACTATATACTTTGCAAGTGAATCTGCTGCAGGAATATCTCTTCCTTTAATTCTTATAAATACATCTCCCCAGTCTGGTTGGTTCGTTACTCTACAATTTGATCTAAGTAAGTTAGACTTTAACTTAATATCCACAGATTCGTCAACATTATCTTCTATTGCTAATTGAGAAGAATCAGATTGAAAAGCTGTAAAATCTATTTGATCTAAATCTACTATATCCCCAAGGTCTGTATATCCTTCAAAAGATATAGCTTTTCCTTCTTCTGATGACTCATAGAAAGAAACTGTAGTATTAGTTTCAAGCAATTCATCTAAATCTCTTTTAACTCTTGCTTCTATAACTGCCATACAATCTGCTGAGCAGTCACCTATACGGGTCATATTAAATGAATTTAAATATAGTTTAATAGATTTAGATTCAACGTGATATTCACTATCTGAAGGACATACTATTTTTAACATTCCTGAAACTGGTAATCCTTTTGTAGTAATAGCAGATACTTCATAGCAATTCCATGTATCAACTCCAACAAAACTGTCTGATGTTAATCCGTATCCTTCTCTGTTTAAATACCTTGGTACTTTTACTAGTAGCTCAGGTGAATAGGTATCCTTATACCCGTCTCCACCTACTTTACCTAAATGCTTTGATGCAATGTCTACTACTTCTTGATAATTTTTTACTTCTGCCATTTTTTTATTTTTAAGTTATCTGCTCCCGCCATCGTATACTTTAGCGTGACCATTTTCGATTAGTAGTTTATTTAAAGAGGTGTCTTCTCCGTCGATGAATATTTCTGCAAGTACTCGACCATACTTACCTTTACCGTAAGATTGAATTACAAACTTACCTTCATTCTTTTCTAGATACTCTTGTGTAAACGCAGTTGCTGCTTTACCTTTTTCTTTTTCTACTAAATCTTTAGTTCTCTTTTCCCAAGTATCAATTCCTTTAAACCTTAACCTTGCTTTAACCCAAGTGTCAAATCCTAAGTCGATCATTACATCTGCTGTATCTCCATCGACTACTCTTAATAATTTTGCTCCGTATTTATACATAATTTTATTTTAAAAATTCCAAAGATACACTCCGTATCCTACTAATAGGTTAATGTTAACTGCAACTATATTCCATTGCTTTGCGATCCATACCTGCGGAAGAGATAGTACTGCTCCTGCTAAGTAGGTATACGCTCCTATATTATCATAGGGAAGTAAGTAAGGCGACATCATAATAAATGCTGTTCCCATATAACCCATTCTATTACCTAGTCTCTCTGTAGGAGTAAGTTTTCTACTCTTTACTAAAGACTTAATAAATTTATTCCACTTAGTTTTTGACATACCTATGCTCATTTATAATTGCTCTTGCTTGTTTTAATCTTCCGTAATTATATTGTCTGAATTCTGACATACCTTTAATTTTAGGTAAGTTAAGATCTTGGTCTCCCCATGCTTTTAGAATTACATTCTCTAGTGATTTAGCTTTATCCTTTGCTAACATAGCACTAGTCTGTATAGATACAGTATCGAAGTGTTCTACCATAGTTGTTTCAACCCAATCTTTCTCACCACCTTCTTTAAAGATAGCATGATTAGCTAAGATCCTATCGTAAGCTTCCATATAAGAAGTAACTCCTACTTTTAAAAACTTTTCTTCCCCTTTGGTAAACAAAAATACGTATATCTTCATTGCCCAATCAGGAACTCTTTGCCATAGTTCTGTTAGAGGATTTCTCTTATCTAGTAACGTTTTGTCTAATACATCCATAATTTATCTATTTAATAAAATTCATTATCTGCTCTACTCTTTGCATAGGAGAACCAGTAATAGTTAAATAAGGCTGACGAACTCCTTCTAATACAGCTTTGAACTCTTCATCTACTTCCTTTCTCCATTCCTCACTAATACTTCTTACTCCATCGTCAACTGAATCAAATTCAATAGGAAAGTATATATAATGAGTATATTCGTTTTTCACTCTATTCCAAGTATCTTCTATATAGTCAAACGTATGAGAAGCTACTCCTTTCATAAATTTAGTATAAACTACAACATCCATATAACATCTATCTAATACTAGATTATAAGGCTGAAGTAAAGCTTCTAAATGAAAACTACTAATAGCTAACTGAGTAGCACAAGTTCCTTCTTCATTTATAGGAAATCCGTAACTACCTACAGTTCTAGTAGACTCATTTACGAATTCATATTTAGGTAATTTATTTTTAAGTAGTTCATAAACAGTAGTCTTACCCGTACTACTTGCTCCTACTAATGCTATTCTCTTTATCATAAAACCTTTTTTAGAAATTGAACCCACATATACAGCGATCTATCCTTTAATATACGAAATAAATCGTCAAGCTCCACCCCTAAAGTATTAAATCTTTCTTGCATTATAACCTTACCTTCATCTACTCCAGCTGTAACCTTATGTATAACAGCTCCTGCTATTTGATATTTGCCTTCCTGTATACCCTTAAATGCTCTTACTTGAGGATCTTTTCCTTTAAGTTCTGGGAATTCAGTTATAAGGCCAGGGTGACCGTTATATATTGTACATTTATTACAAATTGATTCCGGAAGAACTCTTAACCATCCATGCAAAGTAACAATAGGATTTTTATACTGTTCTAATAACCATAGATACTCATACTCTTCAGGAGTATTTTGAGTCCACATAATCTTAGATTGATCTATCCTTGAATCTATAGTACGTAAATGATCTGGTCTCTTATTAGTTACTACCCTATCAGGCCATCTTCCAAGACTTTCAGCTAGATCTGCTATCTCTCCTCCTGTTTGACTAAAAAATGCAATCCAAGGTTTAGTTTCCATTCGTATACCATTTAAATTTTTGAATATTATTTTTAATCGTATTTAATTGATCAATATTAATATCTGAATTTATTAATTCAAATAGTTTCTGTCTTTCTTTAGACCATAGTCCATCTGAACCATAAGTTATTCCTTTTATACCGTGAACTACAGGATTAGAGGTATCTAATGAATATATCCAATCATAGTCAGAATGCTTATAAAAACTAAATTCTTGAGGTAAACCACAACCTAATAAATGATGCTTCTTATTCTTATTAATAACCCCGTCTCTAAGTAAATCTCCAAGTAACTTAACACGTCCTAGCATCCAACTAACATACTTGTTAGCATGAGGAACTGATTGGTTATAATACGAATAATCAAAAGATATAGCAATCATATCTACATCTGCTTCTTTATTCATATAGTTATAACAATCTACTATTTCATCATACGTTTTACCTTGAACTACTCCTATCTTACCGCTATGTTGATACCCTAGCCCTTTATTATTCCAGTCCTCCATTTGATCTATAGTTTTTCTATAGTCTTCTAAAGCATCTGGAACTATATACCATGAAGGTTTAAAGTCTTTAACCCAGTTATCAAATTTAACAGCATCGAAAGCTTCTTCTAATTCAAATATAGAGTTATCTAAAATAATTTCTCTACCTTTATCTCTTGCCTTTTTAAATTGAGTAAGGTACTCTTCGTCTTCTTCAAATAGATGAACTAAAGCATAATCATAATCAGTAAGTTTCTGTACTTCATCAAATACTCCTTTCGGACTTTCATGTGCTATTTTAATCATCTTTTAGTGTTTCGTTAACTGCTTTATTAATTTGAGTCATAGAATCTGCTACTCCTTTCATGACTGCTTCCATATTATTACCTATCTTCTCATTCGCTATATCAAAAGCTTCTTGAACTGCTTTCTTTGCAATAGCTAAAGGCACTACTGCTTGTTTAGTTTCGAAATCGAATAGCTTATGTTTATCTAAATTAATCATTAAAGAACTGTTTTAAGTCGGGTCTGAAGTAGTTAATACTTTTCATTACTTTTTTATCTCTAGATCGATAGACAATATACCGTCCTTCCGCAACCTTCTCAAAATGACAGGCCTCACCTTGCTCCTTACTTCTTTGGCTGACACTCTGTATGGCCTCTTCTTCAGTTGAGCAAGCTTTTGACATATTAGAAGCTTGTACTTCTTGATATGCTGGCCATATCTTATCTTTAAGGCCGTGTAACATAGCACCGTTCCCAAGGGAAACATAAGTAATATCGCACAAAGCGTCCAAAACTTCCACAATGTCCCCTCTTTCGCAAGCTTCTCTATATTCTTCGAGTTCTTCAAGGATGAAATCATAGACAAATTGCCACTCTTTCTTAGCTGGTATATTAGGTTCATAATTATTTGGTTTACCGAAAGTATTATTAAAAATTTCTACTTCGTCGATGAATGGTACTGAGGGAGAAGATGGAATCTCGTACTTCTCTTCCTCAAATAGTGATAACTGCATGTTCTATTGCTTTTAATTTATTAAGTAATATAAGAAAAAAATAATTAGTATACAACTTAATATACTTTTATAATTCTTGATTCTGTTAAAGCTATGATTTTAAATCCGGTTTCACCGATCTCCTCTAACATTTTATATGTTTTAGATTCTGCTTCTGTTCCAGACATAGCATCTACTAAGTAGACTTCTTTTACTTTTTGTACTCTTCCTGTATCGCTTTCTCTTTCAAATTGAGTTGTAACTTGCCAATAGTTTGTCATATTATTTATTTTTATTAATGTTTACAAATACTTGCTAATTCTATGTTCTTGTAAAACTCTGCTTTTGCAGAATCTTCGTTTAAAAATGCTCCTGTTAACTTAGCAGTCTGCATTGAAGCTCCTCTATGCTTAACTCCTCTACATGATACACATGCATGAGTTGCATTTACTTGAACTGCTACTCCTAAATTACCTTCACATATCTTATCTACAGCATTATGAATAGCTACAGTTAATTGCTCTTGTATAGCTCCTCTTCTACCGAATTGCTCTACTATTCTATTAAGCTTAGATAGTCCTACTACTTTACCATCTTCAGAGGCTATATAAGCAATACTTACTGTACCGCTAATAGCTTGATGGTGATGAGAACACATTGACGTGACAGGTATATTACTCTCTTGTACGATACCGTCATATCCGTCTGATGGAAATGCAGTAATACGGTCTAAAGGGTTATACCTTCCAGCCCATAAATCATTTACATAAGCTTTTGCAACTCTAAATGGAGTGTCAGATGAGTTAGGATCATCTTTATAATCACAACCTAAAGCAGTTAAAAAATCTGCATATGCTGCTGCTGCTCTTTCTATAATAACGTTCTTTTCATGTTCAGTTAACCTTGCTTCAGGTCCATCTGTCTTTTGCTTTTCTGCTAACTGACTTGATATACCATTTGCATATCCTGCTTTTACTAATTCTGTTCCTTCTATAAACTTTTTTGCCATTTTCTATTTAGTTTGTTTTATTGAGGTTCTACGACTCATTATTACTTAATATAAGAATTTAATTTCATTCTTCCAAATATCCTTGTATAGGATTTGAATTTTCTTTTTCCCAAGGGTATACTATCCAACCGAAATCATCGTCTATTTCTTCTGCGAAGAATTCTGGTTTTGCTTTTGAAGATGTTTTATAATGAAGAGTTGCAAACTTAGGATTAAACATTTCATCTCTCCATTTTAAAATTGTATCTCCACTATCAGCTATATCATCAATTATCAATAATCTAGGATAGTGGTTACTTTTATATTCGAAGTATGGAACATCAAAACGATGTGAATACATAATAGCTAATATAGTTCCTCCTCTGGGTATCCCTGTTACATAGTCTATCTCTCCTTTTGTCTTGGCATGTATGGTATCTAGTAAACTATTAACATCATCCCATGTTAAAAATACTTTTTTTACTCCCATGTATGATTCATTTGCCAATTGCCAGTAGAGTAATCTGCGATTGAGCTATTACCTACTGTTTGTAATCTCTCTTTTAAGTGGTCAAATTGGGCTGGTGTTATATTATAGTGGTGTACTCCTTCTACAAAACCTTTAAGCCATTGGATAAATTCTGATTCGTTCATTTATGGTGTATATTTTAATTTAAAAAATTCATAATTCATATGTACGTATTTGTCTGTGCCGTCTTTTTCAATCGCTTCATCTTCTGTTTCATAGATAGCCTCTACTGGACATTCTGGAATACAAGCACCGCAATCAATACATTCATCTGGGTTAATAAAGAGCATTTTACCTTTAAGGTCTTCTTTGCTCATATCTGCTACTTCTGCTCCTGCACCTTCAATATCAATAGGGCCATGTATACAGTCTACCGGACATACTGCTACGCAAGCTGTATCACAAGTACTGACACATGGACTACCTATTATATGACTCATTCTGGGTAATGTCTTTTAATCGTTTCTAATACGTCTTCTGACTCAGCTAAAGATCTTATTGCTTCATCAGCATTCTTATAAAAATCTTCAGTTGAATGATCTCCAATTCCAGCAGGATTTTCAGTTAATAACTCTAGAGTCATCAATGCTTTTTGTCTATTAGCTTCGTGCATTTTACGAAGCATTTTAATTAATCTAAATTCTGCCATTTCTTTGGGTTTTAAGGCGTTAAACTTCTCTTTGATCTTCGAACGCAATAATATGCGGTCTCCAGGTTAATCTATAACCATTATCTCTTACCCAATCAAACATAATAGGATAAGATTTATGTAATGCTTCTCTTGTATCTCCAGCAGGCATAAACCATACTTTATCTTGAGGTGCATCTAGCATCTCTATACATTCTAAAATTTCAGCTAAAGCTCCTTCATCTTTACCGTCCCATACAGGCTTAAGGTGAAAATCTGAGTGATAAGCAATACTCTTTTTAATAGCATCATAATTAAGTCTAAACTTATTATGCTGTTTAATCATTCTCTCATCTGTTATCTTTCCTTCAGGTGTTTCAACTCCGAGTACAGGGACTGAATTGCTGAACTTAGGAGATATCGAGAGCAAATTAATAGGATAGTCAGTTTCAAGATAATGCGATCCTTCGTTTTCCATAGTAATGAATATACCTCTTTCATGAGCTAAATGTGTTAATTCGTTAACTAATTTTTTATGCATAGTAGGACTTCCTCCAGTTAACATCATTTCTGATATGTGTGGATTATCATCATATGCTTTAATAATATCATTAAAACTAAATTTACCTTTCTCCGGATGAATACTTGTATACCAAGAATCACACCATCCTCCTTCACCGAAATAACATCGGTGAGTACATCCTGTAGTTCTAATTACTACTGTTGGATATCCTGCTCTACTACCTTCTGATTGTACAGCAGTGTATATTTCTACAATCGGTAAGTTTTTGTCGTAATCTTCTATTCTACCTAGGGACATATATTGCTGAGTTTTTACCGTGTTCTCTAAATTCTACTTTTATAACTTTTACTCTGCCTTCAGTTTCCGTCTCTATGAACGGTGCTAGCTTCTCATATATATACTGTGAGAACTTCTCTGCTCCTGTAGCAGGTACTACTCTAACCTGTGCTATACCTATTTGATTAAGTCTTAATGCTTCAGGTAAGAATGGATCGTCTTCTGCTATTAGGTATGTATGGTCAAACATATGATCCATCCATGCTTTTGGAGACATTCCATCTATCGTACCTTTTGCTCGTTTCATTCCTCCGAAATCCCATACCCAATTACGTTCATCTAATTCTCCTTCAAACCAGAGTTTAAATGATACTCCATACCCATGTAGAAACCTACAATGAGTAGTCTTAGCTTTCCATTGTCGAAAGACTGTACTGAATCCATCGAATACTTTTGTTGATTGATATTTTGCCATAACTTTAATTTAAACTAATTCTTCATAAATTCCAACTACTTCTGCAATTAATAATCCAAAAAATCCTATTGCATAGAAAGAAGAAAAGCCTGCAATACAGGCAAATATCCTAATACCGGATTTAATAAATGAAATAGTTTGGTGTAATTTTGGATCAGGAATTTTCTGTCCGTTCAATTTTAACTCAGATGAATTAATAGTGCGAGAATCTACATCGTAGAGTTCTTTCTCGACTTGCTTTTGTTTTATCATTTCGTGTTTTTAAAGTGGTGCTGTGACACTATAGTCTGTAACCTTTAATACAATATATAAAAAAAGAGGATAGTATCCAACTATCCCCTTAGTTATTTTTAAATTATTTTTTTATAAAGCTTGAATCTTAGCTTGAAAATCGATAAAGTCTGCAGATCCTGCTGCGATATCCTTTAATTCTACAATACTTAAGTAAGCTCCTGCTACACTACTAGAAGTAATTAGTAGGTCTTTCTTATTATCCCATTCAGTCTGAGTATCTAATAAAGAGCCTGTGATTGCTGCAATATTATCAATTAATAATTTATTGGATGAAATTTTAATGGCATTGTTATCCTGCCCTGTCTGTAATGTATCAGTTACTACTAATACTGAACCAGATAAATGAGCATTGTTGTTAAGAATTTCTGTATTCAGTACTGCTGAAAGATCAGTGTTGGCTTGTACTGCTCTTGCTTCTAACTCTGTATTTGCTATTGCTGCAGAACTACTTAATGCTGTAATTGAATCTCCATTAGCATTAATTCTCTGGTTACTAGAAGTAACAAAACCTGCAAAAGAAGTATCGTTTTCAGTATCTACTGAGTTAATTAAAGTTACTATTTCTGCAAATGTGTCCGTATCCGCAACTGAAGAAGAAAGTATAGCATCTATTCTGTCTCTCTGTACAACAATTTTAGCTTTTAAATCAGAATCTATTAATGTTCTAGCAGATTGAGCTGACCCGCTTAGAGCATCTATAGCTACGTAAATTTTTCCGTCTAAATATTTTCTCTGTACATCTGAAGACTCACTTACAAAAGCTAACTGTGCATCTGATGAAGCACTTAATGCTGTGATTTCACCACTTAATGATATTGCAGCTGAAGATGATAATGCTGCTATTGAGTTATCTACTGATGAGCTTAAATTAGTAATTGAAGTATCAACTGATGAGCTTAAATTAGTAATTGAAGTATCTATTGATGCGCTTAATGCTGTAACGTCAGCTTCATCGGATAAAGGTACCCAACTACCTCCATGTGCATAAAATGCTTTTCCTTCACTATGAACGTGTGCAAACATTCCGTGCCAAACATCTGCTGGTGGAAGAGCTGCTAAAGTAGGATAAAAGAATTTTATCTTATTATCATTCCCTTTTATCTCTGTGAATCCATCTAGCTTAATGCTTCCTGTAAATTGGTGCATATCATCATAGGTATCCCCAAATTTAGATGAACCAGATTCATATAGAATAGCTGATTGTGTAAGTTCTGTTCTAAGAACTTTTGCTGTTAATGTACCGTCTACAGCAAGATCACTTGCAATACTTACGATATTCCCTGATAAGGGTTCTAGATTATTTACTTTTAATTTGCTCATGTTAATGTATAGTTAATTTTGAATCTTGTTCAATTGTTATTGTTACTCCGTCTCCTATCGATATAGGACCATATAAATTAGAGTAGTGATTAGGTGCTATCGTAGCATTTTCTGTTAATAGATAAGGGTGACTTACTAATTGAGTCTGTACTCTAGCTCCAGCATCAATATTTCTAGTTGCTACTATGCTTCCTTTAACTCCTAAGCTTCCTGTAAATTCTGTATTACCTGTTCTTCTTAAAAATCCGGTTTGAAGATAATCGCCTACTTGTTCAATATCGCCAATACCTTTTATTGAAAAGCTTCCTGTATGGTTAAATGTTCCTGTATGGAAAAGGCTACCAGTATGTTGTAGTCCTCCTAAAGTTATCTGTGATAAATTACCGTATATTTTGGTTGTACCTGTATTTTCAAAAGTACCTGAATGAAGTGTTTGACCTACTCTTGTATGATCTCCTGTATGAATTATATCCCCGGAAGCAGAAACTGCTATATTTCCGGTGTGATTAAATCGACCGGTTAGTGTTGTCTTACCTGTTCTTGATAAATCCCCTCTATGGGTATAGTCTCCTAAGTGATCTGTATTTCCTTTAATACCTGTAGACCCTGTAATCTGTGATCTTCCGTTTTGTACTAAATCACCAACATGGTTATTTTTACCGATTTGTGTAGATTCCCCTGTATGGTCTATTGTTCCAAAAATTGAGGTTGGTCCGTTAATAGTAGTTGCACCGAGTATATCGACTGTACCGGTTTGACTTAAATCTCCGTCTATATCTATATTGTCAGTAAGTACTCGAACGTAACTTCCTGATGTAGTTATTGAACCGGTTACTGTTGTGTTACCTTCTATTTTTGTAGGTCCAAATTGTTGTAGATTTCCAACGTTTGATATTGGACCGGTTAATTCTTTCTTTCCTTCAATTATATAACTACCGCTAGTAGTAATATCTAAAGTTCCCGTTATGTTTGTTATACCGTCTAAATCAATATTACCAAGAGCTTCTAAACTTCCAGTAATTAATGACTTTCCTAAGGTATTTATACTTCCTGTAATTTCTGTGGAACCTAATGCTTTTAGACTGCCGGTAATTGTAGCACTACCAGATGTCAATTGACTTCCTGTTAATAGTAAACTACCAGTATATAGATGTGCATCATCTAAACTATTACCAAACTGTGAAGAACCTGATTCATAAACAACTGATGCTGATACAGTAGTTGCAATGAATTGTTGTGCTGTTATTTTACCGTGTACTCTTAAGTCTTCCCTTATTGTAGCACTACCGGTAATATGAAAGCTACCGCTTAAGTTTACTGATCCAGTAATAGGATCACCGAGACCATTTTGCACTACTACACCGTCTCCGCCTCCATCTCCATCAATGTGGTCGATTTGAAGTAGTTTGTAGTAGGTATTCTCTATTCTTCTTCCCGTTAGTTTACTCATAGTATGACGATATAATATAAATAGGACCGATTATTTAAAAGTTTTTATATCTAAACGGATCTCGTTTTTTAAGTATTTCAAGTTTCCTCTTATACTCTTTATCTGCTTTCCATTGTTTGTACTTACGTTTTATCCAATTTATCATTTTATATCCTTTGTTAATAAATAATTACCAATTACTAAAAAATTGATTTTAGAGTTAATAAATCTTTTGATTGCTTGATCTGGTGTCATAGTAATAGTCTGATCTTTTAAATTGAAAGAGGTATTTAATAATACTCCAGCGCCTGTTTTGTACTTTGTAGCCTGAAGTAATTTAAAGTATCTGTCATTCTGATTACTGTTAACTGTCTGTACTCTGCAACTACCATTAATATGAGTAGCAGCTTTAAAAGGGTAAATATTGTTTATTACTTTTGCGTCACATACCACATTCATATAGGGTACAGCATCTTTTATGTCAAACCAAGTTGATGCCTCATTTTCAAGTACTGAGGGAGCAAAAGGTCTAAAACCTTCTCGTTTCTTAATTACATAATTTAACCTTTCTCTCATGTTAGCTTCACTAGGAGAAGCAAGTATTGATCTATTACCTAAAGCTCGTGCTCCGAACTCCATTCTACCTTGAAACCAAGCTACGATATTTTGATTCTTTAGTAGGTCAGCGGTTTTATCTACTAGCTTTTCTTCTGATAGTTTATATGCGAATATATTATCGTATTTCTTAAATGCTTTTTTAATTTCAGTATTAGAGTAACTAGGTCCTAAATATGGGTCAGAATTACTTATCCTTTTATTAGTTTTATCTTTAAGGTAGTAGTGGTACAAACATGCTCCTATAGCAGAGCCTGCATCTGAAGGTGCGAAAGGTATATGTACGCTACTAAACTTTTCGAAAGCTTTGACGTTAGCTACACCGTTGTATGCGCATCCTCCTCCTAAACAAATATTATCTAATTTAGTTATATTTTTTGCTGTGGTTAGTAGTTTACTGAATTGCTCTTCGTATACTGCTTGTAAAGCAGCTGCTAAATCTTTATGGTGTTGCTCAACTGGATCTTCCGGAAGCCTAGGAGGAAATCCTAGTAACCTACCTAACTTTCTCGTAAACATTATCTTATCTGAATATTCCCAGGTGAAGTATTTTTGGTTTATCCAGAATTTATTATGAGTTTGTTTCTCAAAGACCTTGTCTAATTTTTCTTTATATTCATTTGCTTGACCGTATGGAGCTAATCCCATTACTTTATACTCTCCTTCATTTGGCTTAAACCCTAAATAAGCGGTTATAGTAGAGTATAACATTCCCAGAGAATTAGGAAAATCTATACTTATATGTTTATGTATTTTTGTTCCTATTCCTGCTGATATAGTTACTGTCTCCCATTCCCCTACTCCATCAACAGTTAGAATTGCTGCAGTACTATAATTAGAAGTATAGAAACTGAAAGCACTATGAGAGAGGTGATGATCAGTATATAGGATAGGTCCGGTGAAGCCAATAGCCTGTAAAAGAGACTTAGGGGAGTGTTCTTTTTGCTCTTTAAGAAACTTTCGTCTTTGAAAATATGTTCTAAACGGTCTTTTATTAAACGTTTTAAGAACTCTATCTTTTTTAATATCAGGGTTTTCATACCAGCATACTTCATCTATATCTGTAATTTTGATTCGACTTTCCTCAAGTAACCATTCAATAGCATTAACAGGAAAAGAAGCGTCATGTTTTACTTCCGTAAATCTTTCTTCTTCTACTGCTAATAAAACTTTTCCGTCTTTTACCAAGCATGCTGCTGCGTCATGATAAAAAGCTGATATTCCTAATTGTATCATTATTTTTTCTTTACTCCAAATTTACTATACCTGTACCATGCTCTTTCATGGAAAAAATAAAGTATCATTTTTGTTATAACTTCTACTCCTCCTATTGTAAGTCCTGTTTTCCAAGAACCTGTTATAACCCATGAAAGTATAAAGGTATCTAATGTACCAACTATCCTCCAAGTAACTGTTTTTAATGCGTGTCTTTTATAACTTACCATTTTGTTTCATTTCTTCTCTTATCTTTGTTGCAGAAATATTTTTTACAACGTCTGGCGGGCAATGTTCAATAACATCGTATCCTACTCCTCTACCTATATTAATAGACTCAATATCAGGTACCTTTGATATAAATATCCTGTCCTCTTTAATTAAGTCGTGAAGCTCTTTCTGTAAGTTAAGCATAACTTCATCAGCAGTCCAAGGATTTTTTTCATCTGGTGGAATATTCCTGATTGCTATCCAGACTTTTTTACCTTCATCTAATCTTTGATCTATTAGCCACCTATGACCTGCGTGCCATGGTTGCCACCTACCTATAAACATAGAGTATTTATCTTCGTTTAGCGAAGACTGGAATGCTGCTTGGGCTAAGTATTTTTTCATGTTAATTCTTTTAATGGGTTATCTAAATTCAAGTGCAGTCCTTTATCTCTTTCTACATTAATTCCTACAGCTCTTTTCCAAGGTTTACCAGGTTCTAAATCATTAATAATATACCTAGGTCCTCTTTCTATACCTAAGATTATTCTATCGTAGGGTATATTATTTTCTACTAACTCGTCTACTGTAAATTGGTACAAATATTCAGGTCTAGCTGAGGTTATAATAACCATGTGGTGATTATCTTTTAGCATGTTTATGAACTCTTCCATATTAGGGTTTAGTTCTGCTTTAACCTTTCTCATTGTATCAAACTTTCTATATTTGAATATAGTACCGTCTATGTCAATAAAGTATGTTCTCTTTTTTTCCATTATATTAATTTTAATATTTTATTTAAAGAAGTTTCTGGTGTATCTAGTGTAGTGTCAATATCTATAAACTTATTTCTAGGAGGAGTATAAGCGATAGCTTTGAAATGGTCTCTTTCCCTTGGTTCTGTAGTATGCACATAAATCTCTATTATCTGATCACCCATAAGATCTTTAAAGTCTTCTCTCTGATCTATATAAGGAGCTATTAATGAAACTATAACGTCGTTTCCTTGATTATTCAAATAATGAGCAATTCGTTGTGCGGTTCCAACATTTTCAACCCTTCCCTTAATTGAGTAATCTTTATTTGTGAATAATTCTCTCATATCATCGCCATCAATTCTAAAAGCATTAGGAGCATGTTCTTGTTGAAGCAAGTCTGCTAGTATAGTTTTTCCAGCACATGGCTGACCTGTAAACCAGTATATCATAATAATTTGTTTTTACTTTCTTTAAATTTTATAAACTCTTGTAAGTTATGGAAAACTTGTTTTTTTAATACTACTGCATTTACTGCTCTTACAAATTCACCGTAATAGGGGTGTGTTGGATCCCATATCTTATGCACTTTAAATTCCTCTTCTGTAAATGTTCCCCAATTTGTAATTTTACCAAAAAATACCTTTGCTTTTAATCCGAATATACTTAACATTAAATCGTAAAATATTTTCATTTCTCTGAAGTTATCGTTCTGTACTACAAATGATGTTTTAACAGAATACAGATCTTTTAACGTACTTATAAATTTAAGATTTTCAATTAATTCATCCCAATTTCCGTTTAATCGAGTTTTATTTTCATACGTGTCTTTAGTACCTGCATCTATTGATATTTCACAGGTCTTAACATAAGGATGTATAGCTTTCATTGACTCCCACATCTTTGGGTTCCACATTGTAGCATTAGTATGTAAGTGTATGTACTCTAACTTAGGGTATTTTAATGGATCGAAAGTACGTAAGAAATTTCTAAACCCAACAGAAATAAAAGGATCTCCTGAACCTGTTATATATAGAGTTTTAATTGAATCTGAGTATTTATTTTGTATATCCTCTATTGTTAATTCTATTTCTTTTATCTGTGTGCTATTAGCAATAAACATCTGAACTCTACAAGAAGGACAATTCAAATTACATGATCTATCGAATGAAAATTGGACTGTTTTAGGCCCTCCTAATTTACCTTCTTTATAATTTTTAATATCTTTTTTTAGATCTCTAGGAAGCTCTGATTTTAAGTGTAATGGTTTAAGTTTACCGTTTGCTGTTGGTTTGGCTGCTTCATTTAAGAAAGGGCACTGTTTATCGTCACAGTACTTATAACTCCCATCTAATATAGAATCTCTAATATCATCTGCTTCTGTAGATTTCCAGGCTTCGTCTATTGGTACTTCTTCCGGT
>Ga0209771_1001472_pt1 | contig 15022 bp, 12 predicted proteins | sample SaaInl59LU_5_DNA_FD_184639 | JGI IMG/M metagenome (GOLD analysis project Ga0209771, IMG submission 184639) | Marine microbial communities from expanding oxygen minimum zones in the Saanich Inlet - ESP_59LU_5_DNA (SPAdes) (version 2) | ecosystem: Environmental > Aquatic > Marine > Intertidal zone...
AGTTTTCACGAAGCGCCTGATCGTCTTCTACTAGTGCAATGTGTTTCAAGAATGGTAGCTCAGTTAATTTAACAACCTCTTCACTATACCCATTTTTAGCATGATGAAAAGTCTGGAAGTGCAAACGGAGCACATTTCCATTTTTTCGCCACAATTGATCGCCACATTGCCATTTTTCCAGCCAAAAAAAGCCTAGTACGTTTGTTTTAATGTTTCTGTCACCAAGACAAAACACATTTAAACTTAAAAGGATCACCTCATGGCTTATTCACATTTTATCACCGGCGCAGCATTATGCGTTGTAGCAACTTGCTCCGCTGCACAAACGGCAACTGTCGAAACCACGAATATTAAGACTTCCGATGAACATTCAGGGGCTAATTATCATGTCAATAACCGTGTTAACTCCGAATCGACACATAGCGCTTTTGGCTTTGGGGGGGGATTGTTAACAGGTGCAGCGTTAGGCGGCCCTGTGGGTGCAATAATTGGCGCTACGCTGGGCGTATTAATGGTCGAAGAGCATAACGATGACACTCACATTGAAAGCTTACAACATGATTTAGTTATGGCGCGTCATGCTTTGAGTGCGAAGGACGAGGAATTAGTGGCGTTAGTATCCGCGCAACAGCAACAGTATCAATCGATTCAACCTGTCAGTTACAGCACGACAATAGTGCCAGATTTTCCTGAAATGAAAAGCCATATTCAGTTTATCTCAGGCATGACAGAGATTGCACCTAGCTATTTTGATCAACTTGATTTGTTGGCGAACGTGTTAAAAGATAACGCGAAGTTACAAGTTAGTTTAACCGGTTTTGCTGATCTTCGTGGCTCAAGTGAAGACAATTTATTACTTTCCGCTGCGCGTACCGATGCGGTCAAAGATTATTTACTTAACGCACAGGTGCCGGCGCGACAAATCAACACGTTTTCATTAGGAGAAAGCCAAGCGCAACAAGCCAGCACATGGAATGAAACCTTGTTTTTTGACCGTCGTGTAACGTTGCATATCACCCCAATTACAACAATGACAGCAGCCAATTAATGGCTGCTCGCTGAGCACATCACATAAGGAGCAACAATCATGTTCAAAATCATTGTTCTAGGGATTGCAATTATTAGCGGGGCGAGTGTGTTGGCGTCGAACCGACTTGCCGAGCAACCGGATCTAAACAGCGTTCCTTCTCGTGTCATTTTAGGTGTTCCAGCGAGTATTTCAGCGAAAAACCCACCGCAGCTCAACATTAATGTCCAAGGAAGTAATGGACTGATTAATCATGTACCGAATGTCGTGACGAATATTTTTCAGGTACAAGAAGGGTCATTGTTTTTTGACCATGTGCAGGCGGATATGACTACATCGTATGTGCCAAGCCCTGTGATCAATACGAGTGTGGACATGCAGGTGAGCGGGGTGGTTGAGCGTACTCGGGTGACACAGACGTTTGTTAACCCAAGTAGTGAATGGGTTGATGCAACGTATGTGTTTCCAGTTCCCGTGGGCGCTGCGGTGGATGAATTATTGATGACGATTGGCTCTCGCCATATTGAGGGTCAGATCCAAATTAAAGAACAAGCCATTAAAACGTTTAATCAAGCGAAACAAGCAGGTAAAAAAGCAAGTTTGGTCTTACAAAAACGCCCTAATTTGTTCACTAATCAGATTGCTAATATCGGGCCGAATGAACGAATTGAGATCAGTATTACCTATCAAAATACCGCGCAATATGCGGATGGGGAATATTCGGTACGTTTTCCAATGACGCTCTCACAGCGCTATGCCGTCACAGCTGATCGCGTAAGTGATACAGAAGGCGAAACAGCAGGAGTTGAAGCAAATGACACCTCGGATATGAAACAACACAAGGTTGATTTTGTGTTGCGCTTAGATACACAATCAAATGCGACACAGATCCATTCAACCACTCATGCAATAGAAAGCCAAGCGATAGAACCGGGCGTGTATGAAGTGATGTTAAGTCGGGATATGATTGCTAATCAAGATCTGGTGATCAAGTGGCGCAGCGCACAAGATAATGAGCCGATGGTGGCACATTATCAGCAGCAAGTGGGGGATGCCGTTTATGGGTTAGTGCATATTGTACCGGTAGAAACGCTACCGGAATTCCAACCAAAACACACTATTTTTGTACTGGATTCTTCGGGTTCAATGCATGGTACGGCCTTAACGCAGGCTGTCCAAGCTATCAGGGTTGGCTTGACTCAGTTAAATGAGGCGGATTCATTTAATATTGTGGATTTTGATAGTGATGCGCGAGCGTTATGGAAAGAGGCTAAGTTAGCTGATTGGGAGCATCTGCAAGAAGCGCAGACGTTTTTGGCAAATGTAGACTCGGATGGAGGTACAAATATCAGCGACGCGCTGCAGTTGTCGTTAACAACACTAAAAGGGCCCGATGACCAATTAACCCAAGTGATATTTATTACTGATGGCAGTATTGATAATGAAGCGGCGTTAATTGAGCAAATTGCAGGTTCGATTGGCCAACGTCGATTGTTTACGGTTGGTATTGGTGCTGCACCCAATGCATTTTTTATGGAATACGCGGCGATGATCGGCAAGGGGACATTTACCTATATTGATAATGTGGATAACGTGCAAAGCACAATGACGCGGTTGTTTGCCAAACTCAATCATCCAGCGTTGACGAATTTACAACTTACCTTGGGAAATGAATCTAGGTTGGAAGCACTCAAATCAATTGAGGTGTATCCCAAAGTGCTACCTGATATCTATCACGGTGAGCCCATCGTGTTGAGTTATCGCTATACAGGGTATCTGGATACCATGTCTTCCGATATTGAGGAGTTACTTTTAACGGGACAAATGCGCGTGGCAGGACAGGCGACAAGCATTCAATTGCCGTTAACAGTTAATTTAATAGGGTCAGATCCAAATTCTTTCAATTTATTTGGATCTGACCCCAATTATCAGGCTAAAGGGTTAAATAAACTCTGGGCGCGTGCCAAAATCAAACAGATCACGACTTGGCCGTTTATCAATACCGAGTATTTGTCAGAAGATTTAGCGTCTATCATGCAAAACCAGATCACCGAAACTGCACTAGCAGCAAAAATTGTGAGTAAGTATACCGCTTTGGTTGCCGTAGATGTGACACCAACCAAACCCATCGACAGGCAATCAAATGCTGTGGATGTAGCAAATGCCAAAGCTGCGCACTTAAGTCGTCAACACCATGCCAAGCTTCAGCAAGGGCAATTACCGCAAACCGCAACATCAATGGGATTATTATGGATATTAGGGTGGATTGGCGTTGCCGGACTCATTGCTCATTTTGTAACTAATGGTATTTCATTAATAGGACGAAAATAAAGTGACAACGCTAAAGAGGCATTGGCTGACTGCTGGGTTACTCATGATTATCGTGTTCTGTTGGGGGCAAGCAGGATATATTGTTGCCAAAGCTCAACTCGCTCAATACTTGATATCCGATGCGTGGCAGCAGAGTGTGCTATCACAGACACCTGTAAAGCCTTGGGGTTGGGCTGACACGTATCCGGTAGCAAAGCTGACGATTAATCAGTCTGAGCCACTGTATGTGCTCGCAGGGGCAAGTAATCGTAATTTAGCATTTGGCCCTGTGCTGCTGAATGCCAATCTCGACGAGCTCAGCCAAGTAGACAATACTCAAGCGTTTAACGTGTCGATAGCAGCACATCGAGATACACACTTTGCGCTGTTGGAGCTTGTCGAATATGGCGATTCACTCAGACTCGACACCGGCAAAGAGTCGTTGAGTTTTGTGGTGGATGATTTGTTGATTGTGGATGAAAAATACTTATCAATACTGGATGTGGATGATAAGCAAGTCATCACGCTGATTACTTGCTATCCATTTGATGCGCTCAGCTCTACAACCCCGCTTAGGTATGTTGTGCGGGGACGGCTAGTGGAGAAATCAGTAAGCTGATTTATGCTCTACTCACTAAACACATAACCATCATGGCTATTGCGGATCTCATAAAACGTCGCTTGCGCAAATTGACCCGTGTCGCTACTTGGATCGCTCGAATTATTAACATGATACACTCCAACTTTAAAATACATGTACTGATCAGGATCTTCATATTGACTGCCAGTCATATCGTACGTTGCGACGACGTCATCTTTGCCTTCACGGGTAATCGTGACAGTGAGCAATGCATCTGAAGCATTGATGGTGTATGAAAATTTTTCGTCTAGTGCAATGCCATCAGCAGGGTTACTGGTACTGTTATCGCGACTACCGATCATTTCTACATACACCTCATTACCAGTGCGCGGCTCATGGGCAAAATAGATCGCTCCTTTGCTGTTATTCGGTAACTTGCGATAATATAAACGGATAGGCTCATCGTCGTTAGCATGGATCTGGCCAATGATGACACGGCCAATTTGGTAGTTTTCGCCATTAGTAGTAACTTGATTAACAGCTAATGTGACATTTAATTCACCATTAATACCACCCGCATTGGCTTGCGCCAAAGTCGGTGCGTGGCCAAATACCCAGTTGTTGGCATTGACGCCTTGGGTGCTTCCGATACTTGTGTTACCGCGGCGTAACATTTCACGTAATTCTACACGCACATAGTTAGTATTGGTTTACGTTAAAAATGCAAAGTATTTACAACGTCATTGGTATTAAAATTGTATGGTGTTGCAAAGGAATCGATCTATCTTAATGGTGACCTACGTATATTATAAATAACCATAAAATCACTATAGGATAGTCATGCATCAAATTAATCCTGCTAAACTCCTCAACAGTAAGTGGACGGCTGTCACACCGCAGAATAAAGAAAAGCATTTTATTATTTCTAAAATGAAGTTTACGGATGAGGGGGAGGTTGAGTTGTGTCAAATTGAAGCGGTGCTATCCAAACGGCAAGCAGATATAGAGTGGCGCGATTTAAAAGATCCTGAAAAGTGGCGTCAAGGCTGGAAATAAAAAAGGTGATCGAGTAATAGTACTTCCAAACACCCTTAACAGATTATCTTTAGTCTTTTTTGCTTAAATCAACGCCGAGCACAGCTGCTGCTTTGGCGACAAATTTATCAGTTTGCATCCAGCCAGCTGTTAATTCCGTTTGATTATCGGGATGGCTGATCTGATCCATGTTGGCCAATACGTTTTGTGGCGTTTGTTCATCAGGCGATAAATAAATACCTGCTGTTTCATACACGATAGTGCGTGCATAACCGCCAGCTCCCGTTGCTAAAATAGTGCGATTAGGTGCATCAGTACAGACTAAAGCTAACAAACCTGCCGTGACTGATTCTGGGGTCATTAAATCCAGAATGCGTTGATCACCGATGAGGTTTTCAGTCATGGCTGTATTGGCTGTTGGTGCTAAACAGTTGACGCGAATATTGTATTTATGGCCTTCGATACACAAGGTGTTCATTAAACCTACAACTGCCATTTTGGCTGCGCCATAGTTGGCTTGTCCAAAGTTTCCATATAAACCCGATGATGAAGACGTCATTACAATACGACCGTATTCTTGGTCTTTCATGATATCCCATACTGCTTTCGAACAGTTTGCAGCCCCCATAAGGTGGACTTGTACCACTAACTCAAAATCACTGATATCCATGTTACCAAATGATTTATCACGCAAAATCCCTGCATTGTTGACTAAAATGTCGATACGACCCCATTTAGCCATCGCTTGCTGAACCATATCTTGGACTTCAGCCATGCTTGCCACATTGGCGTGGTGCGCAATTGCTTCACCGCCTGCGGCAACAATCTTATCGACAACGGCAAGCGCGGCAGCCGAATTCTGGCCATCACTACCTAAATCGTTGACGACAACTTTAGCGCCACGTGCCGCTAATCCTAATGCATGTGAGCGGCCTAGACCTGCGCCTGCACCAGTGACAATGGCGACTTGACCTTCATAATTTATAGACATTTTGTTTCCTCGTGTATTTGCGCTGCATGTCGATAAATCGCTTCATTTCTAACATATTCCACGACATTTGATATGAGTTTGATCAAGATATTACCATGGGCTCGCGTCAACGGGTCAACAAAATCTTCCGCGAATAGCAATAGCTAGGCATCGTATTGATTGAAGAGCGGCGGTATTTTATTGTTGTTCGATAAGCATTGGTGAATGAAATCGAGCCATTGTTGGAATGAGTGTTTTGGTGTTGTGCAGACCACGCAAAGCTAAAACCGCTACGCTCACACCTTAAATTGGGACACCAGCCTTTGCAGCTTACTACTCAGGTTCGCTATTTCTTTGCTGACTTCTTGAGTAACCGCTGATTGCTCTTGCGCGGCGGTACCAATTTGGGTGTTCATGTCTAACACGGTGTTGATGGCGGTAATACTAAAATAAACAATGATGCAGACAATGACCATTAATATAAAAATTAATGTAAAGCCTGATGAAATCTTACGTGCGACATTCAGATTAGAAAAAAAACGGATCATTAAACATGCCTCTTCTGTTGGTGTGAAGTAAACCTGTCCATAGATTCGATTTGTTTGGCGTTGCTGAAATGCGAATGAGCAGCACATTAAACTGATGTTTGTAATGTTATTATCGACTGAGATAAGCGCAACTTGAGTTGAGAAGTGAACTGATAGTGATTAATGATGAAAATAATATTATGGAAGTGAAGTGCTGCGGTAGTAAGAAATGGCGCACCCGGCGAGATTCGAACTCACGACCTCTGCCTCCGGAGGGCAGCGCTCTATCCAGCTGAGCTACGGGTGCGTATTTTGCGCTGGCATGATACCAAATTAGTAGCAAAATAGAACCAAAAATAATATCGGAATTTCAACATCATACCATTAAGAATCATTTATCTGATTTAACTTATTTACTCAGCACACGTAAGTCCTCATAATGAATGCATATTTATATGATAAATGTAATGTTACTGAGTAAATGAAATGTCTAAAAACTTAACACAACAACTCACTCATAAATTGGGTGAGGCGATTGTCAAAGGGGATTATCCTATTGGCACTAGAATGCCCTCGGAGGCGGTGTTGTGTGAGCAATTTGAGATTAGCCGCAGTGCTACCAGAGAAGCCGTCAAAATGCTCTCTGCCAAAGGGCTTATTTCTTCTCGTCCCAAACAAGGGATTACCGTCAACCCTGAAACCAATTGGAATCTATACGATAGTGACGTTTTGGAGTGGATCCTTAAAAGCAAACCGTCATTGCATTTGCTCAAAGAATTTACCCAAGTACGCTTTGCTATTGAGCCGATGGCCGCTAAGTTGGCTGCAGAAAATGCGACACCGGCACAGATCAATCAGATGGAAGCAGCATTATATCGAATCTCTGAAGCACAAGAAGGCTTGGAAGATCAGTTGGATGCGCATATTAATTTTTTAAACACGATCTTAGTTGCTAGTGGTAACCGTTTCTTCATTCAATTGACACAATTTGTTGATGCCGCTCTGCGTGTCAGTATTCGCTATACCAATCAAGTCAAAGGCATTTCAAACACTGATGTGACCTTTCACGTTAAAGTGTTTAACGCGATTAAAAACGGTGACGCATCCACAGCGCAAAAACTTATTTATGATGTGTTAAATGATGCCGTCGCGTTAATCGAATCACGCCTATAATAATGAAACAGGACAAACCTACATGAAATTAATCCCCGTTATCGCCGTCTCAGCAATGTCGATAAGTATTCTTGGAGCATGCCAGCTAACGCCTCCATCTGAACAACCAACCATCACTGCGAGTGCTATGACAATGACATCCAACAAACAGATAACCTACCCTGATAGGCGTAAAGGCGATGTTGTAGATACGTATTTCGGTACTGACGTTGCCGATCCATATCGTTGGTTGGAAGATGATCGCAGTGCAGATACTGGCGCATGGGTCAAAGCACAAAACGCCGTGACTCAGTCATATTTTGCCCAAATCCCCTATCGTGACCAGATCGAAAAGGTTGTCACAGATCTGATTAATTACGAACGTATTTCTTCGCCATTTAAAGAAGGTGATTATACCTATTTTTATAAAAACGATGGCCTCCAAAATCAAAGTGTCGTTTATCGCCAGAAGTCAGGAGCAGAAACGGATGCAGAAGTGTTTATTGATCCGAATATCTTTAGCGCGGATGGCACGGTTTCATTGGCGGGTATGTATTTTAGCGATGATGGGCAAACTTTAGCGTACATGACCTCTACCGGCGGTAGTGATTGGCGCGAAGTCTATATCATGGATGCTCAGACCAAAACCCTTATCGGAGCACCGCTCCAAGATGTAAAATTTAGTGGTATCTCTTGGTTTAAAAACGATGGCTTTTATTATTCTAGCTACGACAAACCGACAGGTTCAGAGCTGAGTGATAAAACCGACCAACACAAAGTGTATTATCATGCACTAGGGACATCACAACAAACCGACCAGCCTATTTTTGGCCATACTCAAGCGGAAAAACACCGCTACATTGGCACTCAAGTCAGCGAAGATAACCGTTACTTATTTGTTAGCGCAGCCAATTCAACTTCAGGTAACCGCGCCTATGTTAAAGATTTAACTCAGCCCGATAGCCAATGGCAAACCGTCAAACAAGACATTGCTTCTGATGTGTATATGCTTACAAATAATGGCTCTACCTTGTATTTAGTGACGAATGAAAATGCACCGAATACCAAAATTATTAAAGTAGATATCGCTGCGCCGGATGTCAGTAATTGGGTTGATGTGATCCCAGAGACTGAACATGTATTAGCACCGAGTTATGCCGGTGGGACGATTTTTGCCGAGTATATGGTCGATGCGATTTCAAAGGTGAGTCAATATGATCTGAATGGCAAAAAAATACGCGACATCAACCTGCCCGGCCTTGGCACTGTGGGTTCTTTTTGGGGAAAAAGCACGGATACTGAAACCTATTATACCTTTGCTAATTACGTCACGCCTTCGACGATATATAAATTAGACATCGCCAATGGCACGACTGAGTTGTACAACAAGCCCAAGATTGCATTTGATGGGTCAAAATATATCAGTAAACAAGTCTTTTACACCTCAAAAGACGGCACTCAAGTCCCTATGCTCATCACTCATAGCAACGATGTGCAACTCGATGGCTCAAATCCCACGATGTTGTATGGCTATGGTGGCTTTAATGTCAGTTTGACTCCTAGTTTTAGTTCAACGGTTGCTGCGTGGTTGGAATTGGGCGGGATCTATGCCGTTCCTAACATTCGTGGTGGCGGAGAATACGGCAAAGCTTGGCATAAAGCGGGCACGTTATTAGAAAAACAAAACGTGTTTGATGACTTTATTGCAGCAGGTGAATACTTAATTAAAAATAAGTATACGTCGAGTCAGAAATTAGCCTTACGTGGTGGCTCAAATGGTGGGTTGTTAGTGGCTGCCGTCATGACTCAGCGCCCTGATCTTGCGGCCGTTGCATTACCTGCGGTGGGGGTCTTGGATATGCTTCGTTATCATACTTTTACTGCTGGAGCAGGGTGGGCGTACGACTATGGCACTGCAGAGCAAAGTGCAGAGATGTTTCAATATTTATTAGGCTACTCGCCATTACATAATGTGCAATCGGGTAAGGATTATCCGGCGACGTTAGTGACAACTGCGGATCATGATGATCGCGTGGTACCTGCGCATTCTTTTAAGTTTGCCGCTGAGTTACAAGATAAGCATACTGGTATCAACCCAACCTTGATCCGCATTGAAACTGATGCTGGACATGGTGCAGGTACGCCAATCAGTAAGACCATTGAACAGACGGCTGATATTTATGGCTTTACGTTGTACAACATGGGTATTACAAAGCTGTAAATCAGCTTAATAGATGAGACAACACCAATGCATGATTCACCATCGACAAATCCATTAGGGAAACGCCGATGGTGGATTATTTCACAAAGACTTAAGGATTGATGCGCATACTTGAATTAAAGCGCACTTGACCATGTAAAGCAGGCCCATTAGGCTGTTCACAATATTGTGTAAAATCAACAGACAATTGCGTTAGCGCTCCTGCATCATTATATGCCAGTTCGAGGATCTCAAATGTACTGGTTGAGGTGTTACACCCACGGCCATCACCACTAAAATCAAATCCAGCAAACCCCGCACTTTGAAATGGCCAGCGTTCACCTGAATATTGACCTAAAGCGAGAGGCGCACCATTTGCACTTGCAATATTCATCCACCAACTAGTCGAGCCATTATAATTGAGTACGATTTCATTTGGATTAGTTAAGGTTGATTCACTCGAAAACGCAGATGCTTGATTTTCAAACCACAGGGCGCTTTGACCGATATAATCGCCTTGCTCACTATCTAAGCTGATAAATGACGCGGGTGCAGGTTGGTGGCTAAGGATAATGTCTTCTTGCGCAGTGCGTCCATTTTCATTGCTAACGGTCAATCGAATTTGAATATCTTCGGTAATAGAATCGTTTACATTATTCGGTAAACTGATTGCCGTTATTGCGGCGCTCGGATCGGCAAACACCACGCCCGCATTAGTGATTTCTGTCCATTGAATGGTTAAGTTGTTGCCTGCATTAAGCTGACTGGCAGATGCGTCCAATGTTGGATAATCATCTTGCCTATAAGCGCGAGTCGTCGCTGTGATTTTAGGGATCACGGCATCGCTAGTCGTGATCTCAAGAAAAGACATATACGCGCCTTGACCAAATTCACTAAATACATCTATGCCATAAATGTCGTAAGTACGGCCAGCTTTGAGCGGTTCTAACGGTGTAATCGTTAATAGTGCACCTGTAACCGTAACTTGGGTCTGTACATCTGTGTAGGGAAAACCATTCAATCTAAACGTTAAGCTCGACGTATTGACTCTATCAATTGGACGCGACATAAGCAGTTTTAACACTGGGGCTTCGATATTAGAAAACTGCAAAAAGCTATCTAGTTGACCAAAGTTCATAAAGTTATCGATACGATATTCGTTAGTGTATCGATTAGCATTATCAAAGCCAAACAATGTGCCTTCGACATATTCAGACCATCTTGTGCGATAGGTTTGACCATTAACAATTAACTTAAGCATATCTGAGTCAATAATGTTGTTGGGTTGGACTATAAAGCTTTCGCCACCGGGCTGACCAATGCTCAACTCACCTTGATTAGGAAACTCGCCTAAAAATCCACTCAGAGGAGTGTTTGTCGTAACGTTAAAAGTCGATTGCGATAAAAACTCAGTAATTTTCGCGTTTAATGTTAAGGTATATCGGGCCTCAGTCAGGTTTTGAGTCTTACTAAAACTGGAAGAATCAATACTGATAAAAGGAATGTTCAGTACACTAAACACGACAGGTTGGCTGTTACTCATCGCATAATTACGGGTGGTATTGGTTTCACTTAATTGTAATTCCAGTTCACCTTGACTGGAAATAATAGTATCGCGATCAAATTCATCTGATACAGAAAAATTATCCAGTGAAATCAACGCATTTAATGTTTTATTAGCCAACGATGCTTCGGTGACTGTGACATCCAGATAACCAAACGCGTACGTATCTAATACTGGGGATGAGCAGTCATTAAACGTAATGCGAATATTGTCTGTCGCACTGATCACGCCGTTGCCATCAGTGTCCGTGTGGGTTGTTGTTTCTTCGCCACCATTATAACAGACCGCGCGGGCAGCGGTATCAGGTTGAGCAATACGATTAACCGCTTGGCGCACTACTTCAGCTATTTGCAAATAACTCTCTTTGGCACTAAAGCCGGCAGTGGTAAAATAGTCAGCATTATCTTCAAAGGTATTTTGACTTTCAACATACAAGGTATACCAAATAGGATCGGTTGAAACGCCATCTTTAGTTGCAACTAAGGTAAATTCCATATAATCCGATACGTTTATCCCAAATACCCCTGGTGAAGTAAACGTAATGGTGTTGCCATTAGCGACGGGTTGAACTGGCGTGCCACCTGTTTGTGTCCAAGTATATGTCACGTTACCCGTAAAACTCGATGAGCCCGTTAAGGTTACTGGGGTTTTTTCAGCTACATTGCCAGGCCCTGAAATATTAACAGTCGGCGCGGGTGGTGGTGTAGTTGGATTGGGCGTCGGTGTGACCGGGATCACAACAGACCCGCCTCCACCGCCACCACAAGCGCTTACCAGCAGTAATGATGCGACACAAAGGCATAAACCACGGATAGATAATGATGTTACTTTCATAGTGCACTTAGTCCTTGTTTATATAATGCTAATGCCTCATCAGAGTTTGCTTGTTGGGCTTTAATTTCAGCTAATAACAAGATATCTTCTTGTTTTCTATCCAACTCTAGGGCTCGTTGTAATGCCTTTTCTGCTAATATTTCATCTCCAGAGTGAAAGGCAACATGGGCGAGGGTGGAGTATAACACTGCATTATCAGTATCTTTTTTGATCCACTTTTCAATCAATTTGATCGATGCGATAGGTTTGGGCAATTGCAATGATTTAAATAGAGGCAGCAACGTATCGTGAGGTCCTGATTTTTGTGCAGTTACTAAGGCTTTTTCTGCTTCTTGATGCATCCCTTGATCAATCAGCTGCTCGATATAGGCTTTTTGATGCGCGATATCTTTTTTGTAGCCACGGGGAAGTTTGTGCCATTCTTGGATCAGTTCATTCGCACCAGAAGTATTAGCAATAGCGGCAAAATCAGCTTGTGAGGCAAGTTCTGACCAATGGCTATAACGTTCGCCTAATGGTTTTTTCCAGCCACCCGCTAAGCGTTCGCGCAATGCATGCCATTCACCTGCCGCCGCCAATGCGCCAGCCCAGATTTCAATAACGTTAGGTTTTTGTTTTTGTTGCATTGATAATGCTTCAATAATCGCTAAGGCTTCAACACCATTATTTTGTCCAATTTCGAAACGCGCCATGTTGAGTTTCGCGGCGAGTTCACTGCCTTTGATTAGCGAGGCTTGTTGCCAATAACCAAGGGCTTTGACCGTATTACCTTGTTTTGCTTCCACATCAGCCAAGGCCAATAAATTCAAACCATCAAAGTTAGCATTAGTCGTTTTGCCTAAGAATTTTTGAGCAACGCCTAAATCACCTTCTGCTAAGGCTTGCATGCCTGTAGTAAAGAAGCGCTGACGCCGACGTTCGCCCCAACCGCCAAGCCAATGGCGTGATCCGGTCACCGCTCCAACAATCCGTTTAATTGCCCATTCGAGTACTAAAAAGCCAATTACCGCGACAAACACCATAATACCTAAACTGATGACACTCATCTCAATAGTAGTGTTTTTTAAGGCGATTAAGACATAGCCTTTTTCGCCAACCAAATTAGGACCTACAATTAGCCCTACGACTAAAAATATCAATAATAATATGACTCTGATCATGCTTAACGTCCTCCAGCAAAGAGGGTTTGAATACGTTGTTCGATGATTTCTCCAAGAGGCTGTTGCGCGTCTAATTGTGCCGGTAACTCACGTGAGGTGTCTAGCATTACCAACTCTTGAATCGTACTAATGTAAGCTTCGATACCCACATTATCTAACTGGTAGTGTGCTACGACGATATCTAGACTCTGCTGCAACGCTTGCTTATATAGGGTACTTTGGCCTTTCATCACGGCTTGTTGTGCGTTTAATAGGGCAAACTTTAATTGTTCACGAGCCAACCATTGTTGCTTAGCAGACATAAAAGGAGTGATCGCTGCAGTGCGTTTTTCAACCGTGACAAAATCACTGACAATCGCGTCCCAGCTGGCCTTTAAATTGTCTTGCCAATTACTAACGTCATTACTTACTGTCGCTTGTTGAGCTGGTACTTCTGCATCCGGTAATTTAAGCGTATCTAGCGGTAAGGTATCCACCTGAGCTATTAGCGCAGAAATAGATAAGGCAATCGACTCTGTGGCAACTTGATTGACTTGTTGTAATGTTTGAATGTCTTTGGCTAATAATGCGCGCACCGGTAATAAGGATGCATCTGCTAGATCACTAATGCGCACATCAGCAGATTTGAGTAACATAATCGCACTTTTTACATCGTTTTCGAGCCATAGCTTTTTACCTGCAAGCTTCACCAAGTAATCAGCTTCTGCCAACAACCAATCAGAAGGACGGCGACCGGATACATCAGCAATTCGCTGGGCTAAGCCTACGTTTTTTAGCTCATTTAATTGTACACGTTGTGCGATATCATCTAAGGTTATGACTTGTTTAGACGATGTTTCAACTAACTCTAAGAGTAAGGTTTGCTGATCATTGGTTAAGGTCTTATTGCTGTTGAGTGCCGCATTCAATGTCTCAAGCTGGTTATTTACCTTCTTCATTGATGATTCTAGAGCGGTGACTTTAGGGTTCGCTTGAATAGTGGTATTTTGTTGTTGCTGCCAGTACCAATAAGCGGTGGCAGCCAAAATGATGATCAATATAAAATTAAGAATACTGACAACCCAGACGCCTTTATGACTATGAGATTGGGTTTCTTGAGTAAACGTGGTCGTCGGAATCGGATCCGCAACCGACTCATAAGTCTGCTGTGTACTCGTGTCAGAAACGCTTTCTTGTGAGGCTTCTGAGGATTTCTTTACGACTGTCGCTTCAATAATATCATCGTGTTGCTCAGAGCCCTGATTTGCGTCTTTATTCGCGTTTTTTTCCGTGTTGTTTCCCGTCGCATCTGCTGCCATGCTCTACTCCATTAATTGTTGAATGCGCTCTATCAGCGCTGCGTCATCCGCACCATGTGTTACTGTAATATTGTGATTGGGGATCCCTAATGCATGCGCATATTGCGCAATACGCGGACTAACTACTATCCATTTTAGCTCACATAGCCAAGAATGTGGATAAACATCATACGCTAATTGTAATTGTTCGTTACTGGTTACCACTACCCCATGTATATCGTCTAATTCCCACACTTGTGTAGCAATTGGTGTGGTTAATGCGTTGCGCTCATAAACCATGCAAGACGTGACTTGAGCGCCACGTTCAGTCATCGTATCGGTGAGTGTACTGCGCCCCCTTTCTCCTTTAATAATTAGCGCACGTT
>Ga0209771_1001474_pt1 | contig 14981 bp, 14 predicted proteins | sample SaaInl59LU_5_DNA_FD_184639 | JGI IMG/M metagenome (GOLD analysis project Ga0209771, IMG submission 184639) | Marine microbial communities from expanding oxygen minimum zones in the Saanich Inlet - ESP_59LU_5_DNA (SPAdes) (version 2) | ecosystem: Environmental > Aquatic > Marine > Intertidal zone...
TACACTTTGCAGGCGCAATTCTAGCCGCCATGCCAACTCTGCTCGTCTACATTGTCGCCGGACGCTACTTCGTCCGCGGTCTGATGGCGGGTTCAGTAAAAGGATAAAATTATGGGCTTTCTTGATATTGCTAACGTCACCAAAGCTTACGGTAATACCGAAGTACTGCACCGCGTAGATATCAGCGTGCAGGAGGGTGAGTTCCTCGTACTGGTCGGCCCGTCTGGCTGCGGTAAATCAACCCTGCTGAATATGATCGCCGGTCTTGAGGAGATCACTTCAGGTGAGATCTCTATCAACGGTCGCGTGGTGAATGGCGTACATCCATCCCGTCGAAACATCGCGATGGTGTTCCAGAGCTACGCGCTCTACCCCAACATGACGGTGGGTCAGAACATCACCTTCGGCCTAGAGATGCATGGCGTACCTAAGGCTGAGCGTGACAAGGCTATGGCCGATGTTGCGTCACTGCTGCAGATCGACCACCTACTGGATCGCAAGCCAGGTCAGCTCTCCGGCGGTCAGCGCCAGCGTGTTGCCATGGGCCGTGCATTGGTACGTAATCCTGATGTGTTCCTGTTTGATGAGCCGCTCTCTAACCTCGACGCAAAACTGCGTGTTGATATGCGTACTGAGATTAAGAAGCTGCACCAGAAACTGCAAACAACAGTAGTTTACGTAACTCATGACCAGATCGAGGCGCTAACGCTCTCTACACGGATCGCGGTTATGTACAACGGTTACGTGCAGCAGCTCGGTACCCCACAGGAGATCTACGACACGCCTGCTAACGTGTTTGTAGCCACCTTTATGGGTAGCCCTGCGATGAACATCGTACCAGCCAAAGTTGTTATCAACGGTGATGATGCTTACGCCGAGATCGAAGACTCGAACGGCGCCAAGCAGCAGCTGAAGTTCAACACCAACTACCTGCAAGATTGGAACGGGAAAGAGATTCTGCTCGGTATTCGCCCTGAAGCGATCACCGACTCTGAGGGTGCAGACCGCAACGCAACTAACGTGCAGCACCTGACCAACACTGTAGGCGTCACCGAGCCAGCAGGCTCTGATACCTTCGTGACAATGACACTGTCAGGAAAAGATGTAATCGCACGTATGCGTGCCGATGTGAACATTGCGCCAGAGCAGAGCTTCGATTTTGCGATCAACATGGACAAGGCCGTAGCCTTCGATCCACAAAGCGAAGAGCGCATCAAACCTTAAGCGCTTTTAATAGCTCTCAAAGCCCGCCTATGGAGACATCGGCGGGCTTTTTTATGTATAACTATGCAAGGCTAAGTCGCTAAATAGGCGTGGCGCGCATCTCATTTGGTCTATCCAACAATAACAATAGATCGGAGACGGAATGACACCGGCGCAACGGATGCTAGCAGAGCACCAGCGCGAGCGCTTAATACCATTCGGCGCAGCCAAAGCGGCAGAGGCAAATAGCTAACGAGGCTTAGCCCTCCAACAGATCATCGATATCATCGATGTACCCCTTCAAACGGGAGCGCACTTTGCGCTTCTGATTGTCGGTTGCACTACTCCAGAGCTTTTGGAACAGCTCAACTCGGGCCTCGAGCTGCTGCTCGCGCAATGCGTTCAAGACCTGTCCCTCGTTCGACCGGCCAAGCGCATCCGCCAGCAGAACACCAACACGTGACGGGAAGCTCGCCATCATACTTTGCGACATAAGATCAGAGAGCTGCTCCTGAAAGGCGCGATGCGCAGCCACTGTCTCCACTGTCAGGTCAGGGTTCTCAGTTGCGAACTTCTCGGCCCAGATGCGCTGCTGCTTGGAGAGGGGCCCCATCCACTTCTCAATGCGCTCTACGCTCTCCTGCTTATGCTCCGCTGGCGTATCGGCCCTTTTGAGCCGTTTCTGGTTACGCTCCTCGAGCGCAGCAAATAACGCTTCTCGCTGCGCGTCGGTCAGCGTTGTACTGAGTTCAATTACAGCAGGACTAGCCTGCTGAATCAGAGCATCCCAGTGGCCTCTGAGCTTTATGATCTTTATGCGTAACAGCTGGGGATCGAGCTCTGATTGCTGAAGATGCTGATGCAGGTCGCTAAATAGCCGACGATACTCTGGCAACTCGGTTTGCCTATGCCAGCTGTGGAGATTCTCAAGATGCCGGTCGAAAATCACCTGCTGCTGCTCAGTAAGGTCGATGTAGTCATCCACATACCAGGGGGTGATCAGACTGAGATTGTTGTACGCGAACTTAGGCCCGCAGCCACTCAACAGCAGTGCAGCCAACAGAAGTCCAAACCATCTTCGCATCAATTAAGCTCCTTTTTGCTCATGTAGCTATACGCAAGCTGATCTGTTTCGATCTGTGCTCTTTCGAAGTTCGATCGCCAGAGGTTGGATTGCTACTCAAGAGGAATTGGGGCTAAATACCCACTCGTTCAACCCTGAAGTAAAAAACCTAGGTGGTGCCCCATTTACCCGTCCAACTCTAAACGCCTCAATAAGTATATTAGCGAGAGCGGTATCTGCTCGCGCCGCGAGGCAGACCGATATATCGAGCAGGGTAACGTCTTTATCAACGGCAAACGGGCTCAGGTTGGAGACCAGGTATCCCCCGGCGATCTTGTAAAAGTTAACGGCCAGACCATAGAGCCGCAAGACGCCGAGGATTTTGTCTTTATTGCACTGAACAAGCCGGTTGGCATTGAGTCTACCACCGAAACCACCCGGCCCAACAACATTGTCGATTTTGTGAATCACGGTGTGCGCATCTTTCCGATTGGCCGTCTGGACAAAGACTCACAGGGGCTGATCTTTCTAACCAACAACGGCGACCTGGTTAACAAAGTACTGCGTGCAGGTAATAACCACGAAAAAGAGTACGTCGTCACTGTCAACAAGCCGATCACCGATAAGTTTATCCAAGGTATGGCAGGTGGCGTGCCGATTCTCGGCACGATGACTAAGAAGTGCCCCGTAGAGAAACTCGCGCCTTTCGTATTCAACATTACTTTGGTTCAGGGTTTAAACCGACAAATTCGACGTATGTGTGAGCATTTTGGCTACGAAGTAGTGAAGCTCGAGCGCACGCGTATTATGAATGTCAGCTTGAACAAGCTGCCAGTTGGCGAGTGGCGCGACCTGACAGAAAAAGAGCTGGGGACACTGCTGAAAGCAGTTGAGCACTCCTCATCTGAAGCAAAACCCGGCACCAAAAAGCGTGCCCATACACCACGCAAATCAACCGCTACAGGCGCATCAAACGCGAGAGTCAGCCAAGGTCGGGGCAAAGAGAGAGGGGCAAAGGAGCCGGCAAAATCACGTGCCGGCGCGAGTAGCCAGAAACCCACAGGTCGAGGCCGACCAAACACGACCAGTAAAGCAGCTCCCGGTGCTCGTGGAGCGAAAGAGACAACTAAAGGGCCGCGGGCAGGTAAACCATCCAGCCGCGGTAACAGTGCCAACAATGGAACACCTAAACGCCCACCGAGGCGGCGTTAATCGTTAATGAGGACGATCATGAAACCACAGGTTAAGCCCAACAATCCCAACTTCTCATCAGGTCCCTGCAGCAAGCGACCTGGATACGACGTTAACCAACTCGACCTGACTACGCTGGGCCGCTCGCATCGCTCTGCGATTGGTAAATCAGCTTTAGAGCGTGCCTGCAGCGATACAGCCGATATCCTCGGCCTACCGGCAGGCTACCGCGTGGGTGTTGTGCCAGCGTCTGATACCGGTGCGGTTGAGATGGCTCTCTGGTCACTGCTGGGTGCCCGTCCAGTCGATGTACTGGCCTGGGAGGCGTTCAGCTCTGACTGGCTATCGGATATCACCAAACAGCTAAAACTCGAAAATGTTACCAAGTTAACAGCGGACTACGGCCAGCTACCTGACCTGTCACAGGTAAACTGCGATAACGACGTTGTCTTCGCCTGGAACGGGACCACTGCCGGTGTAAAAGTTCCTCATGCGGACTGGATTGCTGACGAACGTCAGGGGCTCACCATATGCGATGCAACTTCTGCAGTTTTTGCGATGGAGATGCCTTGGGAGAAGCTAGATGTCGTTACCTTCAGCTGGCAGAAAGTGCTGGGAGGTGAAGGTGCTCATGGCATGCTAATTCTGAGCCCCAGAGCAGTTGAACGTCTCGAGACATACACCCCCTCTTGGCCAATGCCAAAGATCTTCCGTATGACCAAAGGCGGCAAACTTATTGAGGGTATATTCAAGGGTGCGACTATTAACACTCCGTCAATGCTAGCCGTGGCGGACTACCTGGACGCGCTCGACTGGATCCGCTCGATTGGCGGGCAGCAGGCTGCTATCGACAAGTCAAAGGCAAACCTGGCAGTGCTAGAGCGTTTTGTCGCAGCCAACGACTGGATCCATTTCCTCGCGCAGGATCCTGCAACTCGCTCAAACACTAGCGTCTGTTTCACCCTCGATGCGAGTGAAAATCAGGTTAAGGCCATGACCAAACTGCTTGAAGCCGAGGGTGTTGCCTATGATATCGGCGCCTACCGTGATGCACCCGCCGGGCTGCGTATCTGGGCGGGTGCAACGGTTGAAGAAGCTGATCTAGAGGCACTCCTACCTTGGCTAAGCTGGGCCCACACCGAAGCCACGCAATAGCCTGTAATCTGAGCCAACGTCTGTGAATAAAAATAACAATGAAAAGGAACAACAATGTCAGCAACAACAGGATCAAAGACGACCAAGTTTAAGATCAAGACGTACAATGCGATCTCCGTAAAAGGGCTAGATCGCTTCTCACGAGACCGTTATGAGGTGGCCAGTGAAATCGGCCACCCTGACGCCTTTCTTCTGCGTAGCCACAAACTGCACGACGAGCCTATTCCAGACACGCTCGTCGCTGTGGCCCGCGCAGGTGCAGGTGTGAATAATATCCCTGTCGAGCAGTACTCTAACCGTGGCGTGGTGGTATTCAATACGCCGGGTGCCAACGCAAATGCGGTTAAGGAGTTGGTACTGGCCGGCCTTTTACTTGGCTCTCGCGGTGTCGCAGAGGGGATGAGTTACGTGCAGACTCTCACCGATATCACCGACGCTAGCGAGATGTCTAAACTGCTTGAAAAAGAGAAGAAGCGTTTTGCGGGCAACGAGCTCTATGGCCGTACCTTGGGTGTTGTTGGTCTCGGCGCGATCGGCTCCATGGTGGCGGAGATGGCGCTCGCTCTGGGAATGAAGGTTTTAGGTTACGACCCTGCCCTGTCGGTAGAAGCCGCCTGGCGCCTTCCGAGCCAGGTAGAGCGAATGGAGAACCTCCAGTCTCTGTTGACAAAATCTGATTATGTCAGTCTCCATGTGCCGGCCTTGGATGCAACACGCCACATGATCAATGCCGAGGCGCTGCAGTCGGCTAAAAAGGGGATGATTCTGGTCAACTTCGCCCGTGATGCGATCGTTGATCCTCAGGCGATCGTGCAGAGTTTGGACACTGGCGATCTGGCGCAGTACATCTGCGATTTCCCTGAACCTTGTCTACTCGGTCGTACCGACGTGATTGCCATGCCTCATATCGGTGCAAGCACCGCCGAGGCCGAGGAGAACTGCGCGGTGATGGCTGCCGATCAGCTGATGGACTACCTCGAGAACGGCAACGTTAAAAACTCGGTTAATTTTCCCGCTGTGACCATGGCTCGTGCAGGTAGCGCGCGAATCACGTTCAGCAATGCAAACGTCTCTGGGGTGCTGGGACATGTGCTCTCTGTGCTGGCAGAGCATAATGTAAACGTGCTCGATATGATGAATAAGAGCCGTGGCGAAATCGCGTACAACATCATTGATATCGAGGAAGCGCCAGACAGCGAACTGATCGACGCCATAAAGTCGGTAGATCAGGTTATAGGTGTGCGATTAATCTAGCGCTGACGCTCGTAGACACTGAGACTTACCGCAGTTCCCAAATTCAGCGATTCAATCAGGCCAACACCAGGGATGGTGAAAGCCTGAGCATTGAGTGCCTTGAGCTGAGCACGCGGAACGCCTCGCGCTTCATTACCAAACAGATAGCAGTCACAACGCCGGAAGGCGTCTGAGTTCAACGCTTCACCCTGCATATCGAGGCAACCAATCCTCTGGTAGCGCTCGGATAGAAAGTCCAGCTCAACATCCAACTCTATTGGGACATGAAAGATCGCCCCCATACTCGCACGAATTACCTTGGGATTAAACGGATCGACCGAACCCGGGCTTAATAAGCAGCGGTAGCCGCCAAACCAGGCGAGCGTGCGCAGAATAGTGCCGAGGTTGCCAGGATCTTGAATTTCATGGAAATAGATTCCGACTTCGGACGCATTTGAACTCGGTTTAATCGCGTCAGTTGGCAGTACCGCTAAAATGCCTTGCGGGCTTTTGGTCGCACTAAGGCCCGACATCTGTTTGGCCGTGATCAAGTTGACCTTAAAGTCAGTTTCCCAGCTCTCGTACTGCTCAGTAAGGTAAAGCTCTGCCTGTAGAAGACTCGGCTGAGACTTGGCCGCCTGTTGCAACTCCAATATCAGGTGTTCACCCTCGACCAAGCAGTAGCCCAGTTCATTGCGGTACTTTTTCTGCTGGAGTTTTTTGATGGTATCGAGGTTCATAGAGGCCCTTTTACTTTGCTGGCAGAGTATACGCGCCCCTAACTTTCGGCGCGAGCCCGCTCTCTGTCCGTAGCTGCGCTGCAGCGCTATAATGCGCGCTAAATTCACTATTACCGGATTCGTAGTAGCAATGGCTCGATCAAAAAGCAGCGCGCGTTGGCTCAAAGAGCACGTCAACGACCCTTTTGTGAAACAGGCACAGAAGGATGGTTACCGCTCGCGTGCCAGCTATAAGCTCAAAGAACTGAGCGATAAAGATAAGCTGATAAAACCCGGCATGCTGGTGATCGATCTAGGTTCAGCGCCCGGTGGCTGGTCGCAGGTTGCCTCAGAGCTTGTAGGTGACCACGGCAAGCTGATCGCCTCAGATATCCTACCCATGGACCCGCTTCCGGGAGTTGACTTCATCCAGGGCGACTTCACCGAAGAGGCTGTGTTTGACCAAATTATGGCTGCTATCGGTGGCCAGCCAGTGGATGTCGTGATCTCGGATATGGCTCCAAACCTGAGTGGAATATCCTCAGTAGACCAAGCCGCTTCAATTTATCTGATCGAACTCGCTCTCGATATGGCCAATCAAGTGCTTAAACCTAAGGGTAGCTTTGTTGCTAAGGCTTTTCAGGGGGAAGGTTACGATGCTTTTGTTACGCAGGTACGTGAGCAGTTTGATAGCGTCGTGATTCGCAAGCCTGATTCCTCACGTGCGAGATCACGTGAGGTGTATGTTGTGGGTCGAGGCTTTAAAGGCTAATTGTTAGAGACTGAGATCGCCAAGATCCATGTCTTCATCTTTGGCAGTCGCCTCTTTCAGGCCATCTTTGTGCTCACGGAACCAAGGCATAAACTTATCCAGTCCACCCAGCGCTTCACCATCAATCAGCACGAAAGGTACGGTAGTCAGCGCCTGACCCGTTTTCCCTAACACCTCTGCCTGCATATCCTCAACAGACAGATCTACGCCAGCAGTAACGGTTGTGTAGGTAGCCTGAGCTGCCTTGAGGTAGTTTTTGATCTGGTCACAACCTGGGCAGGCGGGTTTGGAGTAGAGGGTGATGTTCATTGAGAAGCGCCTAAGATTTATTGTTGGAAATGGCGCGCCTAGAGGGATTCGAACCCCCGACCAACAGGATCGGAACCTGCTACTCTATCCAGCTGAGCTATAGGCGCTTAATTTCTTGATTTTATAACAACAAATCCACGGAGGGATAGACTCGTTATATCGCTTACGTGATCTAACGCCCCGTTGGGCGCTTTCAGCGGTCCGAATTGCTATCGCAATTTGTCGCCCCCCGACCAACAGGATCGGAACCTGCGACTTTATCCAGCGCGGCCAGCTTGGCTGAGCTACGGGCGCAACGGACCACGCATATTACCTGCAAACTTTCCTATTGCAAGCTTGGCTAGGCCGTTAGTCCAATTCATATTTCGCTTGTGCATTATTTGTCGGTATAATGCCCGCCAAATTTCAGTCTGTTGGCTATAAGAGTACGCACTCTGAGGCGACAGCAACAAAACTATGTATGAGGTCACACCTGTGAAAACATTGTTTGCTAAAGCTTCGGCTGCTCTGGGCGTTCTGGCTCTGTCAGTTACTATTCATGCTGCAACAAGCGATGAGGCGATCATCGAGCGCATCAAACCCGTCGGCAGCGTCTGCCTTCAAGGAGATGATAGCTGTGGTACAGCTGCAGCGGCTGCAGCGGGCGGTGCACGAACCGGCGCAGAGATTGTGGCCCAGGCTTGTGCAGGCTGTCATAACGCCGGTGTACTGGGCGCACCCAAAACAGGTACGGGTGACTGGGCTGCTCGTCTCGACGAGAAGGGTCTCGATATGCTGGTAACCAACGCAATCAACGGTATCGGCAGCATGCCAGCTCGCGGTACCTGTGGTGACTGTTCTGACGACGAGATCAAACTGGCGATCGAAGATATGATCGCAAACTCGCAGTAAGCACTAAAAAACTTCGAAAGATCCCCGCTTCATGCGGGGATTTTTTTGCCTTATCAGCACCCCTCGTATCTGCAATAATGCATGTAGTAACAAACAATAATAAGAGCACCAACACGCAATGAATGAGGTCAGCCCTCGCATTCTAATTGTCGATGATGAAGTTGAAATTCGCGAACTCTTGGCGGATCTCTTGTCATCGCACGGTTTTACTCCGATGTCAGCAGCCGATGGCGCCCAGATGCGTAAATGTCTGGTTGCCAACGACGTCGATCTGCTGCTACTCGATCTGCGTCTGAAAGCAGAAGACGGTATGGAATTAGCCCGTGCTGTGCGGAACGATTCCGAACTTCCGATTCTAATGTTGACCGGTAAGGGCGATGAAACCGATAGGATTGTGGGTCTTGAGCTGGCAGCCGATGATTTCATGATGAAACCCTTCAACAATCGCGAACTGATCGCGCGTATTCGTGCTCTCTTGCGTCGGGCAAAACCACAGATTGTCCCGGTAACTGAATCGACAATCGCAACGTCCAACGAAGAGCTCGAACAGCTCTGCTTTGATAACTGGATCATCAACTTTACTTCACGCACGCTAACGCGCCCCGATGGCAGACTTGAGCAACTGACCTTCGCCGAATTCTCGTTACTGGAAGTACTGGTGCGCTCGCCTAATCGAGTCTACAGCCGCGAGCAGTTGCTAGAGGCGACACGCGGCATGCAAGCCGACGTGTTTGACCGTACGATCGATGTATTGATTCTGCGCCTGCGCCGCAAAATTGAACCGGACTCGCGCCGGCCACGCTACATCCAAACAGAGCGTGGTTTGGGCTACATTTTCCGTGAAGAGGTTCGAGCGTGCTAAACAACTTCAGTATGCGCGTCCGAACACGCTTAATGCTGGCGTTTTTCTTTTTGATCTTCGCAACACTGACACTCGCAACCGTAAGTTGGAGTATTCTCCAAGACGCAAACCGAGCCCTGACGGCCTTTCAGGCGGATGCCCTACCCGATATTTCCCGCTCACTTGAGTTGGCAGAGCGAACCTCCAACCTTGCTGCCGCTGCACCTTACCTTACAAACGCGGCTAGTGCTTCGACCCTGCGCTCGGAGAGTGAGGATCTACAGGAGCGTACCCGTCTAGTACTAGAACTCGCTGCATCGATTCCTGAGCTTGAGCAGACAGCGCCGCGTCTTCAGGAGCTGTTATCTCAGCTGGAGCAAACTGTAACGCGGCTGGTTGAGTTAACCAATCAGCGGCTCTTTCTGCGTGAGGATCTGCTGCAATTTGAATACGATATTGATAGCTTGGTTGCTTCTGCACAGACGCTGACTGAGGCCGAAGGCTCTGAGATACTGCGCATGGCTGAGCGCATGCAACTGAGCACTAAACTCAACAGCATCGCTGAACTGGCGCGTCTGAATCAACGAGTACGCATACAGTACCTGCAGATGGACCCTCTACTGCTGGGACAGAATAAGGAGTGGCAACGCACCATTGAGCACGCGGCAATTGATGCAGGCAATTTGTTTGAGCTGAAACGCACCGAGTTGATCCTAGAACAACAAGGGCGCTTTCTACTCTCTACCACCCGGGCCATTGCCGACCAGTTGAGCATTGAAGTTGGCGCCTTCGTTGCCAGCGTAGAGGCACTGGCCAACAGTCGCTCTGCTGAGGTGAACGACCAGCTCGCTGTGGGTCTAACGCGTATCGCTCTACTGACCGCCCTCTGTGTGATCGTTGCCATCGCCGGTATTGTTATCGTCGGCCGATTATCAAAAAACCTCGCTTCAGTCACTTCACTGATGACACAACTCTCACAGGGCGACCGCTCCGCATCTCCCCCACGCGTTAAAGAGAACGACGAGATCGGTGAGCTCGTGACCGCCTTTGGCGTATTCCAGCGCAATGCGCAGGATATTAAGGAGATGGGTGATTCACTACGCCAGCAAACTAAGCTGTTGGAGACGGTTTTTAGTAGCATCAATGACGGCCTCAGTGTATTCGATGAACAGGACCGCTTACGCGCCTGGAACCCGCAATACGCTGCCATGCTGAAACTGCCGGTGAGCGAGCTGCAGCCCGGCATGCCGATGGAGGCAATTACACGGTTATTACCCGAAGCCGCACAGGATAGCTGGAGTCTGAAAGGGGGTGTACTGGACCGCGATGAGCTGCGTGTGAAGCGCCAACAGACCGTTCAACGTTTTGAGCGCCGTTTCGAGGATGGTCGAATCGTAGAGTTCCGCTCTAGCCCACTGCCAGAAGGTGGTTTTGTTACCCTCTACTCTGACCTTACAGAGCGCAAAGAGATTGAGTCCCAACTGCGCCAAGCTCAAAAGATGGAGGTACTTGGCCAGCTCACGGGAGGCGTGGCCCATGACTTCAACAACCTGCTAGCAGCGGTCATCGGTAACCTGCAACTAGTAGAGATGCGTTTAGACAAGGCTGACAAGGCACGAGGTGCCGCTGAACGCGCACTCACTGCCGCTGAGCGCGGCGAACAGCTAACCCAACGTCTGCTAGCTTTTTCACGTAAGCAGCGCCTAGAACCCGAGCTCACCATCATCGATGAACTTATTCAGGGGATGCGCGACCTGCTGGAGTACTCTGTCGGCAGTAAAATCGATATTCAACTCGATCTTCAAGCTCCGGATGCTCTGAGCTTGCTCGACCCAGGACAGATGGAGAACTCACTGCTGAACCTCGCGATTAACAGTGCCAGCGCCATGTCCGAGGGTGGCAAGCTGGTAATGCGAACAGCCATGAAAGCGGGTCCTACGGGCGACTTCGGTGTGCTTTTGGAAGTCATCGATACAGGCTCAGGCATAGCCCCTGAATTTCTGAGCCGCGTATTTGAGCCGTTCTTTACTACCAAGAAGGTGGGTGAAGGCAGCGGCCTTGGATTAAGTATGGTTTACGGCTTTGTGAAGCAATCACATGGCGAACTACATATCGATTCTAAAGTTGGCCAAGGGACAAAGATTTCAATCTGGATGCCGGTCACCGATCCACTAGAGCTCGACGATAAGGATACTCTTAGAGCCGAACCGAAAAGCCACGCGCAACCTGGCCAAGGCCAGAAGATTCTGGTGGTAGAGGATGACCCGCAGGTGCGTGCCATGATCACCGACATGCTAACGGAGCTTGGTTTCTCCCCGATCGCCAGTGCTGACTATGATTCCGCTATAGAGTCGCTAGAGGCCAACTCAGGTATTCAACTGGTATTTACCGATATCAACCTGGGCGAGCGCCGAACCGGTATCGATCTGTTACAACAGATAGCGCAAGATTGGCCCACAACCGCTGTTGTACTGACGTCAGGATTACCTCCAGAACAGTTGACTGAGAGTTTTGGATTGGATAGCACCACGACTGTGCTGGCAAAGCCATACAGCAAAGAGGCACTACTGGGACGCCTTAATCAAGCGTTGGCATAGAATAAGAATGGAGAGATCAGCGATGAATAATCGACACTGGCTTACAGCCCTCACCCTAGCTTTGAGTCTAGGCTGGATGCCGCTGTCCAACGCCCAAGAGCAGAAACCGGTAAAGATCGGCATCTCAGTCTCTGACCTCTCCAATCCCTATTTTCGGCAGCTAGCGCGCGCGGCCGAAGCTGAAGCAGGTCGCATAGCAGGTGGTGTCGATGTTCTAGTAGTCTCCAGCGCCTACGACCTACCGCGTCAGTCGCGTCAACTGCAGCGCTTTTTCACCGAGGGTTATCACATCATTCTGGTCTCAGCGGCGAGCTACGACGGGCTCACGCCGACTATCACTGAGCTAAGAGCCCAGGGAGCCAAGATTATCGCCGTCGACGTGAAGGCCGAGGGCGTTGATGCAACCATCACTACTGATAACAACCAAGCTGGCAGCATCAGCTGTGATTACATTGCCGAGCAGTTGAACGGCAAAGGTACGGTTGGCGTTATTAATGGCCCCCCTGTCTCCTCTATCATCGATCGCGTTGATGGCTGTCTCGATGTGCTCGCACAGCACAGTGCTATTGAGGTGCTGGATACCGATCAGAATGGAGGTGGTACCTTTGATGGGGGCTTCGAGCGCATGACCCATCTACTTACCGCCTTTCCCGAGATTAATGCCGTCTTTGCAATTAACGACCCTAGCGCAATGGGCGCTGAGCAGGCGGCTCTGGCTGCCGGTCGAAATGATGTGATGATTGTAAGCGTTGATGGCGCGCCCGAGGCCAAGCTGCGCATCAAAGAGGGTGATACATTAATTAAAGCGACGGCAGCGCAGTTTCCATCGAGGATTGGGGCTCTAGCGGCTGAATTGGGAATACGCCTAGCGGCTGGCGAAGAGCTCACTCAACCCACTCGCAAAATAGAGACCGAACTCATTACTGTTCGAAACGTCTGGAGCTACCGAACCTGGTAACAGGTTAGAGATCGTCGAGTAGGCTTCGTAGCCCAGCCAATGTCTGCTTACCCCGCGCACGATTGCGCTCGGGGTCCATCTGCCCCTTCCCCTCTACCTCAAGATCTTCCTGTGGCAGCTCCTCTAGGAACCGACTGGGTTCGCAGTTCTGCCACTCGCCAAACTGCTTGCGTTTGCTTGCTAGCGTCAGAACCAGCGTACGCTGGGCGCGCGTGATACCGACGTAGGCAAGCCGACGCTCCTCCTCGACTGTATCGCCGTCAATCGAGTTGCGATGCGGAAGAAGATCCTCTTCCACACCCATCAGGTAGACGTGGGGAAACTCCAGTCCTTTTGAGGCGTGTAGCGTCATTAACTGCACGCGGTCGGAGTCATCCTCCTCTTCTTGGCGCTCCAGTAAGTCTAGCAGTACGAGACGTGAAATAGCCTCTTCAATGCCGGCATCCGGCTCGTCCTCCTGAAGACGCTCCAGGGTGTTTTTCAACGAATCCACCAAGAACCAAACGTTTTGTATCCGCTTCTCGGCGACACCGTCACTAGAGCAGTTGGAGCGAATCCAATCCTCGTAGCCAATCTCCGCAATAAGATCGTGGATCGCAGTGATCGGATTTGCTCGCTGACACTGATCATGCAGGCGCTCCATAATCTCGCTAAAGCTTCGCAGACGCCCCAAAGCTTGAGGCTTGAGTACCTGCTCGACGCCAATTTCGTTAATTGCAGCATAGAGGCTCACACCGCGCCCCGTCGCATATTCGCCCAACGCCAGCAGGGTTGCAGGACCTATCTCACGACGAGGGACGTTGATGATGCGCAAGAACGCATTGTCGTCATCGCGATTGATCAGCACTTTGAAATAGCCCATCAGATCTTTGATCTCCGCGCGTGCGAAGAAAGAGGTACCGCCGCTGAGCTTGTAGGGCACCTTGAAGTTCTGCAGTTTGATCTCCAGCAGACGCGCCTGATGGTTACCGCGGTAAAGAATGGCAAAGTCTTTAAACGGTGCCTTTTCACGGATATGACGCTCAAGGATCTCAGTTGCGATACGTTCACACTCTGCATCCTCGTGGGGTACATGAATAACCCGAATAGGATCGCCCATACCCATCTCACTCCATAGCGTCTTCTCAAACACGTGCGGGTTATTAGCAATAAGCGTATTCGCCGCCTTCAGAATACGACTTGTGGAACGATAGTTCTGCTCGAGTTTTACCAGTTTAAGGCTGGGAAAGTCCGTCTGAAGCTGTGCCAAGTTCTCGGGACGCGCGCCACGCCAGGCATAAATAGACTGATCATCATCGCCGACAACGGTCAGCCCCGTGCGGTGACCCACTAATTGACGCACCAAACGATACTGCGATAGGTTGGTATCCTGATACTCATCGACCAGAAGGTAGCGAATCTTATTCTGCCAACGGGTGAGAACTTCGGGGTTTTCATCAAACAGGCGAACGGGCACGAGTATCAGGTCGTCAAAATCGACCGCATTGTATGCCCGCAACGAGCGCTCGTACGCCTCGTAGGCACGGGAGCAGAGAACGTCAAACGGGCCATCCGCTTGGGCGATCGCTTGCTGCGGCGTGATCATCTCGTTTTTCCACGCAGAGATCTGATTCTGCACAGTGTTAACGTGGTCTGCATCCTCATTATGGTGCAGCAGAAGATCACGTATCAGGATGCGCGAATCCTGATCATCAAACAGCGAAAAGCCCGGTTTCATACCCAGCGCGCGGTGCTCACGACGAATGATCGTAAGCCCCAGGTTATGGAAAGTTGAAACTGTTAGACCACGACTCGCTTTACCCTGCACCAGTTGCAGCACACGCTCTCTCATCTCGCGCGCTGCTTTATTGGTAAATGTGACCGCAGCGATATTGCGCGCCTCGATACCGCAGGTTTCGATCAGGTAGGCGATCTTGCGGGTAATCACACTGGTTTTACCCGAACCTGCACCCGCCAACACCAGCAGCGGCCCGCCGATATATTCGACAGCTTCTTTTTGGCGCGGATTGAGTCGTGACATGCAGTGTACTCGGCAGTGTTATGCGGGCG
>Ga0209771_1001484_pt1 | contig 14941 bp, 13 predicted proteins | sample SaaInl59LU_5_DNA_FD_184639 | JGI IMG/M metagenome (GOLD analysis project Ga0209771, IMG submission 184639) | Marine microbial communities from expanding oxygen minimum zones in the Saanich Inlet - ESP_59LU_5_DNA (SPAdes) (version 2) | ecosystem: Environmental > Aquatic > Marine > Intertidal zone...
ATTATCTCATTAGGTATATCTTCTTCAAACAGTGCAGCTAACCTTATTAATTTTAATAGAGGGTTACTCACATACAAGTAACCATTAGATATCCAAAAATAGCTTTCTTTTTTAATTATACGAAGCTTTAATATATTTAAATATCTATTTACTGTTATTTCTTTTAGCTTCTTACCCTTACCACCCATAGCATTTACAGAATAAACACCTTGAATTACATATTGGTAATTACCCTCAGAGATTCTTGGAAGTTTATATTTTGATCTTGCTATCGTGTGAGGATCAGTATATTCACAGCATTCTGAAATAGGAACCTCCACCATCTCTAAACAAGGAATGGTGGTAAATAGGGTATCGCTAGCCCAGAGTTTTCTTAAATTGGTTTCTCTCTTAATCATCATTAAGGAGTTGTTTCTTATCTCAGAGGCAATAGCTCTATCTGTGATAAGTGCATCAGTAGATAAGATCTTGTGCGTAGATCGCACGTCTGAAACCAATTTTCTTAATGTTGCCATAATTATATTCTTTCTTCAAATTCAGCCACCTTACCAAGTTTGTCATCATAGACTAGAGCAAGAGCAGCTCGTACACTGTGTACAAAGTTATTATCTTTATGCCATCTATCTGTACCAGACAAACTAGGCATTTGTTGTATCCTTACCCCTTTTATTTCTTTAGCCATGTAGTGATGTTTATCACCTGTATGCACTTCTCTATATTTAGCATTACCAAACATAGATGCATATTTTGGATGAGTGGCAAATAATAGTGGTAGTTGGTCTATCTTACAGTTCCCATGGTGGTAACCTATAAATGTTTCACCAACTACAGTTGCTTTCACTAAACCTTCTTCTCTTATAAAACTTATATCATTTTCATTTGTAAAATAGATGTCTAGTGCATGTGCTAGATAGAAAGACTTTGTTCTGTCATGATTACCTTGCACTAATATCACTTCTACATGGTTAGAATTTGCTTTAAGCATTTTGATAGTGTCTACAAGTATTGCAAACCCTAGTTCATACTCAGAAGCATAATCTAGTATAGTGTCTTGTGGTGTACCGTTTGTTGTTGAATTCTGATAATTGTCTGTATGAAAGAAATCATTTGATATTGGAAATACCACTTTATTTACATCATAAACAGATCTAACCTTATCCATCAAATTCTGAGCCACTTCAAAGAATCTCTTAACTCTCACTACAGGATTATTGTCACCATCAACATAGCGTTTTGCTAAATGATAATCAGAAAGAGATAACTCAACATCTATAATGTTTCTGTTATCATTTCTTTCTGGTGAGGGGATTGGAATGTAATTTGATTTATAGTTCTCTAAGAACTTGCTGAAATCTTCAGCTGTGTAATCTGTTGGTGTTTTCCTCTTTGAAAATACAGAGGAAGTAAACTTTCCGCTTGGAAGTACTTTAGACCAGTAGTTTGTAATTATGTATTTGTCTAGGTCTATCTTGTGAAGCTTTGCTAGCTCCAGGTGGTCTTTAGGTTCATAATCAAGAGTAATTGTACTCTCTATAGTTCCCTTTTCATTATTAACCTTCTTTAGTGATTCAAAGGTTTCAGATGTGTTTGATGTTTTTAAGAATTGTTCTCCTTCATCTTTGTCTCTGCTTCTTATTTCTTTGATTAATTCATCTACTTCATCTTCTGTTATGTTCAGCTTTTCAGCGTAAAACTTTTTACTCTTTTTCCAGCCAAGTAATCCCTCCAGCTGTCTTAGTAGTTTCTCATTATACGACATTTAGTTGTGCTTTAGTTAAAAAATATTGTAAAGATATAAAATTTATTTTGGATAATACAAATAAATTTACTAAACGAGGTTATTATTTATAATCAATTTAGTTATAAATAAAAACTCCTAGGGCTACTAATAACCCTAGGAGAAGCCTTGCAAAACCAACAAAACAAGACTTTTTATATATTAATATCTAAATACTTACCAGGAACATCTACTGACATCACCCTAATCACTGTTGTTGTGTTAGGTATCTTATCTGTAGGGTGTCCTAGAAGTAAGCTGTTTCTTGTTACACCTGATTCAAAAGGTGCTGTGAATCCATTCACATCTGAATACAGATAGAATGTTTGAAGGGCTGTGCCTATCTTGTTTATTTGTACTGCTCCTGTCATTATGTTGTTATTGGTATATCTACGTAATTAGTACACACGCCTTTATTTTTTATTCTTACAATAGTTGCATTAGAAGGAACACTCACTGGATATCCAAAAAAGCCTGTAAGTACAGCTGTTGTTGTAGATCCTGCTGGTGTGGTGTATCCATCTGAATCTGTAAATATATCAACACTGTCTGTATCAACACCAGCTGAGGTTAATTTTATTGTTATTAATTGTGCCATAATTTCCTATTTTAAAAACATAAACTTATTGGAGACCCTACTGATCCATTTATAGATACTGATGCACTTACATAAGGTCCAGTTCCAACACGCATTTTGTAATAATTACTATCTCCATTAAATGTAGCTGTTCCACTAGAATTTGTATATACTACACTAGATGTACTTGGAGATTGACCTCCAAAACTTCCACTTGTGTTAGAAAACCACACTATTTGATCTGGTGTGCCTAAACTACAACCATCTGTAGGATGTGATAAGCTAGTAATAAGTCCTTGACTAAGTGCAGAGGTTGTTGTGGTTGTAGTTGTAAGTGGTGGATTAACTATTGCAGTTCCACCATTCAACGCACAATCAAGTGGTGTTGCTGTAGTGGTTGTAGTGGTTGTACTACTACTTGTACTAGTGGTAGTAGTTGTGCTACTTGTACTAGTAGTAGTTGTTGTAGGAGGGTTAAGACCACCTTGGAATACAAATGTAGTGTTAGCACTTTCCATTATATATGGAGAGAAGAATGGTGTTACTAATTGATCTACACAAGGTGTACAATTGTCTGTTGGTTGATATAAAAATCCATCTTGTACTATTTTATTACTAAAATTGAATGTACCTGTTTTAGTGTTAGTCATTGTTGCTGTTACAACTTGACCAGCAGTGAGGTTTAATGTTCCTGCTTGATATGTATTACCAACACTTATTGTTTGATTTACCACCTGAACAGAATCAACCTCTATTATAAGATTAACAGTTCCTATATCTAATGGATCGTTTGTAATAAGTTCATAACCAAACTTATAAGGTGGAGCTGCAGTGGTAGTTGTAGTGGTTGTACTACTAGTACTAGTTGTTGTTGTTGTTGAACTAGTAGATGTTGTTGTAGTGGTTGGACAATTAGTTGGTAAGTCAATACAATTTTCACATGTACCAACAGAACACACTCTTATGATAGTTGCTCCCACAGGAATTTCTACAATATACCCAGCCACTAAATTTGCAGCAGGTACTTGTGTTTCAAAAGGAGAAGTATATCCATTTGCATCTGAATATAAATCAAATGGTCCAGCAGAACCGTTAGGTGGGATGTTTATATTTATCTGTATCAACATATCTTAAGGTATTGTTGTGGTGGTTGTTGTTGTGTTTTCTAACACTATATCTACAGAGTTTACACACTTTTCTGTAGCTTGTATTCTTACAGTGGTTGTATAATCTGGAACTAATGCACTTGAGTATCCAGCAACTAAAGATACTTTACTCACGCCTGTTTCAAAAGCAGTGGTGAAGCCATCGATGTCTGAATATAAATCAAACACCGTGGCATCAGTTCCTGCTGTAGTTAATGTTAGTAATACTGTCATGATTATGGGCAGCAATTATTGTTAATAGTTGTTATTTGTGAGTTTATGTTATTTATCTGTTCTGTGATTGCAGAAATTGCAGATGTATTAGTTGCAACTTGATTCTTTAATTCAAGAAGAACCTCATCTATTTTTGATAATGCCACATTAATTGTGTCGCAAGCTTCTACACCAGATGCTGGAAGTGTAGGACCATCGTACACAACTGTGCTTGATAGAGGTCCTTTAGTTCCGCAAGAATTGGTAGAGCAGTTACCACAAGTGCATGTACTATTACATCCACAAGTAGTATTTATAGCTACATTATTGCAACAAGGGTTTACAGGTAGGTATGCCATTTTATTTTGTTTTAAGGTATGTAAATTATATAATATACTCCACGTCCAGGTTGATAGTTTTGGTGTCCTTGTCCTCCGCCAGTTTCATTTATTGAAATATTAGTATCGCTTGATGATGTATCATTATTAGGTGATTCAGTAAGTTGAATTTGATATGTATCATCATTAGGTACACCACCACCTGCTTGTTGTACATAATCATCAACCACTGTACCATTTCTTGCTGGGAATGTGTGATCATGCCCAGGATCAGTAATAGAGTGCGAATGTGCAGGAAGTTGTCCTGTAGTTAATACAATACTGTTATTACCATGTGTACTTCCTATTCCATAAGTTGGGTTTGTTGAAGATGGTATAACAGCTGCATCCATTTGTGCACCACGCATGCTTCCATCGTTAGTTCCAACTATCACTCTACCTCTTAAATCAGGAGCTCCATTTTCACCATTACACAAGAAGATTCTATCCCATTCACCTATACCAGCACCAGTAGCATCAAAATTGCTAAGAAAAGCAGAACCACCAGCAGCAGCAACAATAGAATAAGGAACCATTCTTTGATTCATAAGCTGTTGTGTAGGACTACCATCTAAGTAGTTTTCAATGTACGTATTAATATCTGAAATCTTTACGTACGTAGCATCTACATATGATATAAAGTTAGTTAACTGGTCAGCTACGCTACACACCTTGTATATTACAGATTGTAATACATCAACTGTACTTGTATTATCAGTCACTGTAAGACAATCTACATCATAAGGTGTAGTAGGGTTAGCAGAAGGTATTTCAGCCACTGTATCCTCTAAAGCACATAAGGCTTTTAGAAGCGCTGTAAGCCAGTTATTTAATGATATAGGGTCACAGTCTGGTAAGTGTTTATCCAGTGTAGGACACACATCAGATGGCTTAATTACAGGAATTATACCTGTACCATCTAGTGTAGAACTTAAAAAGCCTATAATAGACTGTTCTACATACGAGAGTGAATCTCCATTCTTTATTCCTAAGACAGGGACATCTACCCCTGTATATTTAACGCACTTATCTGAAGTGATTTCAGTACATCCGTTATAGCAATTTGAGCAATTATTTGACATGATATTTTATATTTTTAAGGTGTTGGTATACAAGGGTTATTTAACGTATCGGTTAATCCTGCTTGCCAGTACGTCTTACCGTTACAGGATTTAGTTCTTTGATTACTTCCTCCAGGTTCTGTTATGTATTCCATTGTGTTAGTATTTACAAATTTAAGTAGATCTCCTTTAGGATCCCAACGTTCGATTCCCAACTCATTAGCAATATGATCTATTCTACAAACAAAAAACACTGTACTACAAGCATATGGTGGACCTGAAAAACCACAGCAAGGTGCTGCAGCTGTACAGTTACCAGCAAAAAGTAATCCAATTAATTTTACAGTTCCATTAATTTCTGCATATACAGCAGATCCTGAATCTCCTTGAAGACCTGGATTAAAACAACCAGCTTGTTGTGATGTAGGTGTATCATCATCTGGTCTTATCACTGCTATAACATCTTCATACACCCATGTAGGACCTCCTACACTAGCTGAAACTGGTAGTGTTAGACCTACTGAATTAACTCTTAAATTTCCACAAACACCTTCACCTCTAGCTCCAGAAGTTCTTCCTGATGACCATATTTTTGGATTAGTGTTAAATAAGTTATCTAACTCAAGTGTTGTTGCAAACTGTGGATTATCGTTTGGAATTATAGTATCTAAACCAATAGGTTGCCAAGACTTGTTATCAATATCAGCTTCTTGTACAGAAAATAAAGCAGCATCTATTTTGTTAACAATTCCTGAAGATTGATAATATGTTGGAGCATATCTTACACTTCTTCCAACAATATTTTCTGGAGAAAAATAACTACCTGAACTCTCAGTTCCTTGGTATACATTGTTTACTGGATCATAATCATTTATTATATCAGCAGGATTTGATAAATTTCTATCGCTTGTAAAGTTAGGATTTTCTATAGTTACGTGATTATTTGTAAGTGCCAATATACAACCTGTAGCAGAATCTTTAACAAATGTTCCCAATGTTCCAAGACTACCACCACCATTTGATGATGCTATAACTATACCTGATCTAAGTGGTCTGGTAAACTGTCTGTTTGTAAATTCACCAGAACTAGCACCACTCCATCCCCCACAAGTTGTACATCCTAATTGATATGCTCGTGATGCTTCAATTACATCTATTTTAATCACTTGATCACCTATAGTGATTTCAGATGGAAGAATTTCTTCAGGAGATAAATCTTCAATAGGTTTCTTCTGAGTTACACTACATACAATAGCAGACTCTCCAGTGGCTATACCTCCAGAAACTTTTTCTCCTAAACCTACTGAATTAAGATTAGGGTTAGCTTTTGCTATCTCCTTTATCTTATCTTTTATTTCTTGTGTTAATTCTAGTGACATATTATATTAGTTTTATACTGGTGTTTCTGCTTCAAACCACGTCCATATTGTATTTACATCTGATATAGTGGTAGTAGTGGTTGTTGTGACTTGTGTATCAAAATACAAAAGTCCTTCACTTATTCTACATTCTGGTCTACTTCCTGAATCACCACCACTGTTTGGATTAGGTTCCTCACTTGAAGGAACAGGTTCCCAAGATGATAAACCAGGTGTAGAAGGTAATGTATTGTATCTGTAAAATCCTCCATCCTGTCCAGAAGAGACATACAGATAATTTCCTATCATTGTTAAGTCTCCAGCTCCTAGTATAGGATTATAGATAAATCCATCTAATATTCCTGTATCCCAGTCATATTGATATATTTTGCGGTTTGGATCACCACCAGAAAATTGGTGATACAGTATCTTATTTGGACTAACTCCATCTTGTTTATATGTAATTAAACAATCTGCGTTAGCACTACTTTGAACTATCATTTTTTGAGTGACTGATAGAACATTAGAACCTTCAACAATTTCTACTTCCATAATCCTATTGAATGCATACAGAAACACAAATTTATTATCACTAATTGCATCTATACCTATTTTTACTGAGGGGAATTCAGGTGGCCATACATATGTTATACCCTCCCATTGAACATTTGTAGGTGCACCTGTTGGACTTAAATCATACGTGTATCTTGTAAGTTCCGCCTCAGTGCCTCGTGTTGTGATAATATAATTTTCACTTACTGCAACACCATTGATCTCAAAAGCACTTCCTGCAGATAGTATAACTTGTTCTGTAGCTCCTGTAACTGCGTTCCATGAGAAGATTGGTGTATAATCTGTTTCACCAGGATGACATACTCCTGGACTACTAGCACAATCGGTAATAGATCCAAAAGGTCCCTGATAAATTAGACTACAATTTAGAGGTGGTACAGTACATCCTAAACTCCAAGGACCACCTTGCCCCCCATTTGTTCCTACAAGTGTTAGTGTTGTAAAGTTTTCAGAACCTGTTACTAAAACTTCTACACTTCCTGATCCCCCACCAGCAGTTGTATCTGTAATGAGATCATTACCGTTCTGAACAGTTGCTTCACATCCTGCAGTTATTAATAGTGTAGTTGATGCTGCATTTGTAGTAAATCTAAAATTATCACCTACGTCAAGAGTATCTGTTCTTAATGGAATGTTGTTAACTGGAACAGGAAACTCTAGTGTATAGCTAAATGCTGGATTTTCCAATGATGCACCACCTGTGTTTCCTTTCATCGCTTGAGTGGGTGCTGGTATTCCAATTCCACAATCAGTGATGTAAGGATATGGAACTACACTTGCTAGTAAACCTCCTATGACATCACTAGAAGCTATAACACTCATTCCAAAATATGTAAATGTAATAGGTCCTATATAGTTAGCACCGTTAGATTCTACTAGTACTGGTAGTGCAGTTGGTGTACAACCAGTTATGTCATCAGGACTCAAAAGTCCTACATTAGCACAACCTGTTGCAGAACTTAACCAAACGTTATTATCAGTTATAGTGGTTGTTAATGTAGCTTCATAATCTGGTGTCTGAGATATGGTGTATACCTCATTTGTTTCTGGTTGCAATACTTGTAATAGTCCATCTACACCCCAAGAAGGCATGGCTTTAATATCATTCCAAGATGTAGTAAATTCAGGAACACCTTGGTCTTGAAGGTTAAGTGTTGGTAATAAACCAATTTCCTGATTAACCGTAATCCAACCAATAACTCCTGAAACGACAGGCCATCCTATAGTTGTGTCTCTATTGAATGGAGGTAATCCCTTTAACTCTTGAAGTTGGTTATATCCTTGAGATCCTGGTTCATTAAATCTAGATGCAATAAATACATTGTTATCTGTAGTAATAAACATCCCTGTAAGATCTGAAGTAGCAGCAATACCAGTTGTTGTCTGTATTTCAGTTAAAGAAAGAAAAGGAATCCAGTCAGATATGTCTTGTTTACCTAATCTAATATCACCAGTGGTAGATATGTCCCAACCAGCAACTTCAGTCTTTGTTGCGTTCTGTGCTCCTACTAATAGGTAAGGAAAATCTGAAGTGGGCCAATATTCTGGAATTGGAGGATAACTAGGATCTATAGGAAGTATAACAGGAGGTGTTACAACTACACTTATTGTTTTTATTGCACCTTCAGAATTTCCAAATGCACGTCCTACATCAACTCTAATTTCTCTTACATAAGTTAATGTTACACCTGAAGTAGTTGAAATGTCATACTCTCTAATTAAACTATAATCAAAAAGTGAATTATTACTTGGATCATCATTATAATTTAAACCATCTGATAACCACAATTTATCTTCTGTAGCACATATAGGTCTGTTAATGCCTATAGTGGTTGTAAAGTCATTAGGTACTAATACATCTGTTGATGTGTTTGTGTCAAAATCGTATACAGCAACTAATCCAGAATTACCACCATTAGTAGACCATAGACATGGTATATCGAATGGGTTTGGAAAATATGTAGTACTTGTTGTAGTGGTAGATGATGATGAAGTTGTTGTAGTAGTTGTAACATCACAAATAATAGATCCAGTAAAGTCACAATTTGGTGTAGCACAAGAATAAATATCTGTTGAACCACAAAGACTATTTAAATTATCTAATCTAACAACAGTAGTTCCATCAGGAGCCTCTACTTGATAACCAGCCAATAACGCTGCTTTAGAAACGTTTTGAGCAAACGGTATAGCAAAACCAGTTGCATCTGAATACAGGTCAAAAGGACCTGTTTCATTGCCTGCAAAACTTAATGTTATTATTATTGTCATATTACTTACTATATTGTGGTTTAATATTAAGGTGCTCCTGTAAGACCTGTCATGTCCAGCTCTTCAGTGGCAGCAGATTTTACAAAACTTACTGTAGATAACTTACTATCAGTTTCTACTGATGTATCATTTAATATAATAGTTCCGTCAAGGGTAGCTCTATTTGTAAATGCATATGTTCCTGTTTTCTCAGTTTGAACAGTAATTTCTATATCATCTCCAGCATTACAAAGAATTACACCACTGTCATTTGCTATCAATGTACCTGAACTAATACCGTTTCTAGATATTGTTGCTCTAACAGTAATAGGTTGTCCACTGTTTGACAAGTCCCAATTTAATTTAACAATTGGAACCTCAGTGGTAGTGGTTGTAGTGGTTGTTGGTGCTACAGTAGTTGTAGTTGTTGTTGTTGGTGCACAAGATCCCCACTCAACAAAGAAGGAGTCAGTGCTTGAATTAAAGTTCTGAAGAACTGACTCAAGGTTTTGACCATCTTTATCTATTACTGAAAATTGAAATTCACGAGTGTTAACTAATTGTGTATCATTTGTACGTAAGAAACCATACGAAACATTCACTGCACCAATAGGACCAGTTTCATACTTATACCATGCGTCATATATTGTTCCTCCTATATTAAACTGTACATATATAGAAGACGAGGATAAACCTGACCAAAAAGTTTCGCCTGTTGTGTTTATATCTGGACCAGTTGGTACAGGATTAATAAATAAACTACTTTGGGTGACGAGAGAACTAAAATCATTATCATAGAATATACTCCAAGTTATATCTTGGCTTGGGTTATTATATAATAAACAATTAGATGCTACCGTTGTTGTACTAGTTGTAGTTGATGTACTAGATGTACTAGTTGTAGTTGTAGTTGGTCCAGGACACACATAAAAATCAAGTACAATTCCAGCTAGTTCATCAGCTGGAGGAGACAATACAAGTTTTAGTTCACTTATATTTCCACTAACTGGTGAAATTGCTGTAACTCCTGAAGAGGTTACTGGGGACGATGATGCTGGAATTGTTCCACTTAAATTAACTGTGGTTTGATCTATTTGACTTGTTATATAAGTGCCACATTCAGTTATTTCAGTGGCAGCAATTTCTTGAGGAGATGTTATAGAAAGAATCTCTACATCTCCTGGTTTTTGAACAGAGCCATAACCACCACTTACAAATGCTATAGCGTTTATTGGAGGGTTGAAATTCATTACTAATATTGAACCACCCTTCATACCAAGAGCACCTTGTCCACCAGATTGATTTGTCTGGTATGCCCCATTACATACCTCACTAGTACCTGGTGTAGATGGAACATAAATGGGTGCTAGTCCAAGATAACTTGTAGTTAATTGAACTCCGTTGCTCAATATTTTAGTTCCATTTCCAGTCTGTACATTAGGGAAACCTTCTGGATCAGTAAAATCAAATGCTTCTATACAATCAAAAACAATAGTTGTAGTGGTGGTTGTAGTTGTACTACTTGTACTACTTGTGGTAGTAGTTGTAGTCAGTTCTTCAAAACATCCTTCTATTCTACAATCTGGATAGATGGTAGTTGTTGTAGTTGTTGATGATGATGTACTAGTTGTCGTAGTGGTAGTACTAGAAGTACTTGTAGTTGTTGTAGTTGGGTTAGGTACAACATCAACACAACATGTAGTGATTTCACATACAGTTGGTTCATTACATCTGCTAACACATCCAGATGTTAAACGAATCACCTTACCAGCAATATCGTTAACAGAAACACACCCTGCGTAATGAGGGTTGCAATACTTAAACGTTAGTATACGTTTATACGCTAACAACTGATTGATCTCATAAGCAGGAATGCAGTTACCTAGCATCAATACAACATCATTGTATGCATCGTTAGCAAGCTCTGCAAGCTTACAATCAATCTGTTTAAGTAGGTCAGGAATCTTGTGACAGTCCTGACAATTTGTTAATCTGGGTGTTAACATAATTAAATGTGATGTTTATACTCCTTTATTATTACTGTTGCAATGAGCACATAGACCGTTTGTTAACTGACATCCACATCCCACCTTTGCACCACAATTTGCACACTGGGCCATTTTATCTAAAGTTTATAATGTAATTGTTACCGTTACCAGAACAACCACAATTGGTTTTCAAAAATTGATCAAGCATAGTACTTGCTTTTGTATATAACTTAAGAGCTTCTTGCTCAGCACAATTATTTGCTGCAGCAATTGCTCCTTGAATAAAAAAGTTGATTGTGTTTAAATTCACACTAGCTTGTGTTCTAAGAGCACTATCGCACTCCATCATATCAAGCTTTAAAAACGCATTGTCAAACTTCTCCTGTAGTTTGTCAACACGCATAATAGTCTTCTCAACATAGTTTAGATATGCTGGAGCTATAGAATATTTTAACTTATATATACCGTCAGGTAGAGCTTGTTTGCAACCATCTTCAGTAATTCCTAAAGTGTCTGACGCAAAAATGTTAGTCTCTAAAGGTAGAAACGGTAATATCTTTTTACCAAAATTTGGTACTTCTATTTCAATTGTTGGAGCTGATACAACTGGAGGACTATCTGGATAAATAGACGCATCTGTAACAGCAAGTAACAAAGTGTTATAGCTAGGAGTTACTATAATGTCTAACTGTAAATTGGTTGCCATATTGTTTAAAAAAAAATGCCAGAGGATCTGAGATTAATCCTCTCACCTCTGGCATAGGTTTATTATTTATTAGTCTATCCCTACTACTCTACTGATTAAGGTGCAGCAGTTGTAGTAGTAGTTGTAGTGATACAAGTGTTGTCATCAACAACAGCACCTAAAGCATCAACCAATATAGCTTCTAAAGCAGCAGCAATTCCAGAACCACCATCACTATCAGCGTTTGGAGCAGCAATGATTACTGTAGAATCTTGATGAACATAATCACCCCACTGGTAAGCAGACTTGTCATATTCATTGAATTTGATGTAGTAGCTATCATAGGTAGCACCATCAGAAACATAAGATTCAAAGTTCTCATTGTATCCACCTTTGCGGTATAGAGACTTTAAGTATCCAGCTTGGTAGCTGTAGAAATTCTTTTCTAATTGCTTGAATTCTTCAGATCCTCCAGAAGCATAAGATGCTTTTTGGATTACAGATGATGTAGCAACAATGTTACAAGCATCAGAAACGATGAAGTCAGCAGTTGTAGCAGGTCCTTCGTATACAAAAGTACTGAAGTACATTCTGTCATACTCGAATGGGAATGCAGCAACATCACATGGTTGACCATATTTAGTTAATGGTTTTCCATGAATACGTAAAATAGTTCCACCAACATTTTCAAACTCAAAGAAAGAGTTAAAAGAAATATTGTCTGGGTTATCTCCAGGAGCAGCTTGCTCTAACTTAGCAATAAGAGAGTCAATTAATGCATCAGTATCAACATCAACACATACATCAGCACCACAGTCACAACATGGAGCCTGTACAGTTACTGAACGTGTAAATCCGTTGAAGTATAGTGTATCAATGTAAGAAGAGTGAGCACGTAACGTTAAAGTTACTACCTCACCACATTGTACTTTGAAGTCTGTTACATCAGTAATTTGGTTTGAAGCTGTAGAACAACCTGAAACTTTGTACCATTCAGTAACGTTTTCTTTGTTTCCTGCATTTAAAGATCCAGAAATCTTGTCAGATCTCTTTGATCCTTGTAAATAAGTGTTTGTGCGTCCTTGAGCAACATAAAAATAATTTGCAGTCTCAATACCGTTTGCACCACCTGTAACTGTTACAGGAGCATAATTTTGATCAAAGAGTCCTACAGTACCTGCAGTAAGATCTTGAGTCGAACCAGAGCTAGGGAGAGCAGTCTGCCCTACTGGCACCACGAATAACGTGGTTAATGAAAAATCAGCCATTGTTTATAATTTAAAGGTTAAAAATAATTTTATTCATTAGTTTGTATTCTGAATTGTGCACTTTGCACCGCACTAGCGTTTTCAGTATACATTGCAAGATTTTGAACTGTCAAATCTAGAAGTTCATCTTCTAAATATTCTTCAAGCTCACAATCTTGATTAGTGGATAGTGATCCATCCAACATAACATAACCTGCTTTGTTAATATATACAGGGTATCTCATGTACATTACATTTAGGGTTTTGGGAGTAAATGTACCATCAGTGTAAATACTTATCATATTTGAACTGAGTGATGTAATAGTTTCTTGATACTCAAAGCTTGGCTTATAGTGCTCATTATTAAGCAATAAGGCCAAGTCTCCATGTTTTGCAAGATCTTTATTGATCCAGATCTTTCGATCTTTACATTTACCTTTATCTGCCAAAACATAACTGTCTACATAAAACATGTATTTTGGTGACAGCTGTGTTATGTCAGCATCCCATTGATTTAGTTCTGAATTAGAAAGTGTTAGTGGTAGAGGTTGATTTGTATAACTTATAACTAAGCTTTGTAAATCTTCATACCTTTTCTTAAAGGCATCCATTCCCAACCTATTCACTACACTGAAACCATCAACTTTTTGTTTTATCAACTTAATCTGAGCCTCATTCAAAGCTAAGATCTTATCTTCAAGTTGAATTTGTTGATGCTCGTTAGTTGATAGTTTATTTAGTTTTTGGTCTATTTTGTATAATAAACTATCTACTGGTATCATTTATAAAGAGTTTTTAAAACTAGCCCCTTATACAGAAGCTAGTTTTTTAGTTTTCAACTTTTTTTCTAGAACTAGTAAGTCTTCTTGGTGATCTTCATCTACCAAATACTTTAATAATTCTTCTTCATCCATTGCTACTTCATATTCACCTTCATAGATCTTACCACTTGGCTTAACTCTGTAGATTGAATGCTGTATAGCTTGTTTAATTAAATCTTTAATATGGAGTAAATTCTCTTTCATATCAGCAAATCTGTTGAATACTTCTACAGGATTTAGTCCTTTGAAGCTACCAGATTTAACTTCAGATTGCTTTAACATACTATCAACTTGGTTGTATACAACTTCTTCTTTTGTTTCATCTGTAACAGGAAGACCAAGTAGTCTTGCAACTTTCTTTTTCTTCTCAGGAGACATGCTATCAAATTTAATAATAGCTTTATTGATGAGTTGTTTTTTCTTGTAGACAATCGCATTTTCAATATCGTCATTAACAATATAAAATTGTGTGTCTGCTGGAAACTCACCTCTTTCCCATGCTTGGTACGAAGATGCAACTGTTGGATGAACTCTTAACCATGCAAAAGCAAGCTCTTGTAGTGGTTGAGTTAAATCATAATAATTATCACCATCTAATAGTTTTACAGGTTGTACATGTAATGAATCATTTGCTCCTGTAGATAATGCATAGTTCCAGAATTTAGCTCGTGGTCCTAAGTCAATATCTCCTAAAGATGCTTGTAACTTATCTCTAAGTTCTGTTACACGTTCAATTTCCAACTCTCTTTCTGTTGGATCTGATATACGTTTGATATATCCAGCATCAGGATCTAATCCTGTTCTGTATTTACCATCTAATTCTTTGTAAGGATATTTAAAAACTCCTGTTCCAGGAATTCTTGTCATACCCA
>Ga0209771_1001503_pt1 | contig 14884 bp, 13 predicted proteins | sample SaaInl59LU_5_DNA_FD_184639 | JGI IMG/M metagenome (GOLD analysis project Ga0209771, IMG submission 184639) | Marine microbial communities from expanding oxygen minimum zones in the Saanich Inlet - ESP_59LU_5_DNA (SPAdes) (version 2) | ecosystem: Environmental > Aquatic > Marine > Intertidal zone...
TTTTTCGAGTTTAGAACGCTCTTTTTGAAGTTTTGCAATGGTTTTGTCAAATCGTATTTTGCCGCGTTCTATCTTCTTTTTAGACCGATTGATCAAACTAAAAGGAATGCCATTTTTTTGAGCGACCTCAAAAGTAAAAGAACTTCCGGCTTGCCCGATCACCAACTTGTATAACGGAAGCAAGGTCTTCTCATCAAACAACATATTTGCATTTTGGATGTGGGGCAATTCGTTGGCCAAAAGCTTCAAATTGCTGTAATGCGTAGTGATGATGCCAAAGGCTTCCCGTTCATAAAACACTTCCAAAAAAGTCTCTGCCAAGGCACCTCCCAATTCAGGATCACTCCCGGTTCCAAATTCATCAATTAAAAAGAGCGTATGTTTATTACACTTCTTTAAAAAATAATTCATCTGCTTGAGACGGTAACTATAGGTACTCAGATGGTTTTCAATAGATTGATTGTCGCCAATATCACTTAAAATTGAATCAAACAAACAGAGTTTAGAGCGTTCATGCACAGGAATCAGCATTCCCGATTGCACCATTAATTGAAGCAAGCCTACGGTTTTTAGGGTGATGCTTTTTCCGCCGGCATTGGGTCCTGAAATTACAATAATTCGACTGTTGGTCGTCATGGTAATCGTTTGTGGAAAAGTAGTAATTCCTTCACTTCTGTTAGCGACCAACAACAACGGATGGTAAGCATCTACGAGCTCTATTTCTTGGTGGGTAGTGACTTCAGGAAGGACTGCATCAATGACTTTAGCATACTTTGCTTTGGCATAAATAACATCTATTTTTGTTAGAAATTTCTGATAGTCTTCTAACAACGGACTGTAACCACTTATAAAGCTAGTCAGCTCAAGTAAAATTCGTTTAATTTCTTCGGTTTCCTCAAAGACTAAGTTATTAAGATCGCGTTGGTGTTGTTGGGTGGTATCAGGTTCAATATAGACGATACTGCCAGTTTTACTGGCGCCCAGAATGCTTCCTTTCACTTTACGACGGTGCATGGCTTTTACAGCCAAGACACGGCGGTTCTCCATGACGGTTTCACGAATATCATCTAAATATTCGGCACTGTTGTACATGCTTAAAGCAGAATTGAAACTGGTATTTATTTTTGTACGAACTGCCTGAATCGATTTGCGCAAACCATACAAGGTGTCGGAGGCATCGTTGCGAATCTCTCCAAATTTATCAACCACACTATGAATGGCTTCTGGGATCTCTTTATTGGGGTCTAGTTGTAAAGAAACTTTGTACAAAAGCGGATAGTATTCATGAAATTTTTTGAAGAACTTCAATAGTATATTTGTGGTCACACAAATGCTCGCTATTTTTCGAAATCCATCTATTTCTAGATAATTATTCTCAATCCGAATCAATTTTAATTCTGCAGTAATCGCATCAAACCCGTGGTTAGGAATGCGATTTTCGTTGTCAAAAGACGATACAAATTCATTGGTGAGCTGAAGCGCCTCAATGACATCCTCTCTTTTTGAAAACGGCAGTGTCGCAAGAATTTCATTTTTCCCCAAGTTGGTAACATTGTGAGTAGCCACTTGTTGAATGACGGATTCAAATTCTAAATCCTGCAATGTTTTCTTGGAAATATTAATCATAGCGTTCGTGCGTAAGTCTTCACAAATGTAGGTATTAATGTTTAATTTATATAGCTTAAATTTGTGCCTTAAGCCTTAAATAGTAAGCGACTTTATATGTTACAACTCAACGGGACTTGGCGTACCCATTTAGAATCTGAATTTAAGAAACCCTATTTCGAACAATTGGATGTTTTTGTGCGTATCGAATATGGTTTACATCCCTGTTACCCTCCCCCTCATCAAATTTTTAAGGCTTTTGACAATTGTGCTTTTGAAGCTGTCAAAGTTGTGATTATTGGTCAAGACCCCTACCATGGCGAAGGACAAGCCAACGGATTGTGTTTTTCTGTAAACGAAGGAGTCCCACATCCACCGTCTTTAAGAAATATTTTTAAGGAACTAGAAACCGATTTGAATCTTCCTTATCCATCGAGCGGTGATTTAAGTTCGTGGGCAAACCAAGGGGTATTGCTGTTAAATGCGACCTTGAGTGTGCGTGCAAAGGAGGCAGGAAGCCATCAAAAATATGGTTGGGAGAAATTTACAAATGCGGTGATCAAAACACTTTCTGCTGAAAGATCGGATTTGATATTTTTATTATGGGGAAGTTATGCTAAAAATAAAATTAGATTTATAGATACTGAAAAACACACTGTTTTACAATCTGGGCATCCATCCCCTTTGAGTGCCAATCGCGGCTACTGGTTTGGAAATAAGCATTTTAGTAAAACAAATGAAGTGCTCGAATCATTAGGAAAAGTACCCATACAATGGGATTAATCCTCCAGAGAGGCCACCAATTGTTCGTAGGGGAGTTTTTTGGAAATGATGTCTAATTTCAACAATTGATTTTGAACCGCTTCAACAGTCGATGGAGAAATGTTTTCTTGTGACCATTCTGTGAGTTCTAGCCAATTTTTTACATCCTCGTTTTTTTGTTTGTAACGCTCGGAAATAATAGCATCGATATGAGGAATATTTTTAAATCCAACCGTAATTGAATTGATGACTTCCAAAACAGTTTGAAGTATTTCTTTTTCATTGGCGATAAATTCATCACGTACAGCAATGACAAAGCAAGGCCAAGGCGTAGGGCAATCCCCCAAACGTCTAAACGTTTGTTGATCGACTAAAGGCTTGGTCGTAAATTTTTCCCACATAAAATAATCAGCATTCTCATTTGTAAGTGCTTCTACAGCACCGTCCAAATCTTTCACAACTTCAAACTTTAAATCTGTAGCTGTATTCCATCCTAGTTCTAAGGCATTGACATACGCCATCAGATGCGAACCCGACCCATAGCGACTGATAGCAGCTCGTTGACCTTTAAGGTCACTGAGTTGTTTAAAAGCAGAATTTTGCGCCACGTGAATTCCCCAAATTAAAGGGGATTCCACAAAAACTTGCACAATTTTGCAAGGACTTCCTTCTGTGATGTCTTTGATGATGCCTTCGGTTAGAATGACAGCGATGTCAATCTCATTATCGCGCAATGCTTTGGTCATTTGACCTGTACCACCAAAATAATCGTTCCAACGAACGTTGATATTGTGGGGCTTAAACCCCCCTTGTTTTAAAGCTAAATACCAAGCGTAATTGAAGTGTTCGGGAACTCCGCCAATGCGTACATTTTTCATGTGTGTATTGTAATTGTTTTTTTAGGTTTCAAGTTTTAATTATGGATGTTTTATCTAAGAAATAAGTTTATTCAGAGTGTATTGGATTAATTTTTCTATGGTGGCTTGCGGATTTTTGCTAAATGTTCCCAAAGCTCTGTTAGCTAAAATAGCGTTCATTGAGCAGGCTTCATGTCCTAACAATTTTGACAGGCCATAAATAGCAGAAGTTTCCATTTCAAAATTGGTCACTCTCAAGCCCTTGTACTCAAAACTATCCATCTTATGATTCAAGCTATCATCTTGTAATTCTAATCGCAACACACGCCCCTGAGGTCCATAGAATCCACCACAAGTAGCAGTCAACCCATAAATGGTCTGCTCACTTTTTAATTTTGTTTCTAAGCGGTTCGAGTTTTTAATGATCACAGGATAGGGTTTTTGAGGACTCCATTGCGTGTGCTCCACAAAAGCAGCTTCGATATCGGCATGTTTGATGGCATCAATTTTATAGGACTGTAACATTCCGTTAATATCCATTCCATATCTACTCAATACAAAGCTATCAACATCTATATCAGGTTGTAATGCGCCCGAAGTTCCGATGCGCACTATTGATAAACTTGTTTTAGTTGTTTTGATTTTGCGAGTTTCAAAGTCAATATTGACCAAAGCATCCAATTCATTTAGGACAATATCAATATTATCTGGGCCAATCCCAGTAGAAATTACAGAAAGGCGTTTTCCTTTGTAAGTGCCTGTTTGAGTTTTAAATTCGCGACTTTGAACCTCAAAATCAATCGCATCAAAATGCTTTGTAACCTCCCCAACACGTTCTTGATCGCCCACAAAAATGAGGGTATCCGCAATATCTTCAGGTTTTAGGTGAAGATGGTAAATACTACCATCCGAATTGAGTATGAGTTCAGAGTTTTTTATTGACATTAGATTATTTTAGGGTTAGCCACCAACACGTTTGACATTGAATCCCAATTCTTTCAAAAACTCCATAATTTTGTCTCTATAATCGCCTTGAATGATGATGCTGTCGTTTTTAAAACTACCACCCACACTGAATTTCTTTTTAAGGTCTTTGGCTAAGATTTTAAAATCTTTATCTGCTCCAGTATAGCCTTCAATAATAGTGATGGGTTTTCCTTTTCTTTTTTCGTATTTACAGATCATAGGGGCGTCTTGCATCCAAAGAGAGGAGGGTTTAAGATCGGAAAGTTCTGAAGTGCTTTCGGTGTGTTCTGGAAATAGGTTTTTAAGTTGATCTTTTAAATCCATTATTTTTTAGCTAATCCCAATTCTCTTATACGTTGATCCAAATATTCACCGGCTGTAATATCTTCAAATTGTTTTGGGTGTTCGGCATCAATACAATTTTCTAAGACATCTAATTTCATTGCACTGATAGGGTGTAAGAAAAAAGGTATAGAATAGCGAGAGGTGCCCCACATTTCACGAGGTGGATTCACCACGCGGTGGATGGTTGATTTTAATTTATTATTGGTATGACGTGACAACATATCGCCCACATTAATCATTAATTCATCTGGGTTTGCTATGGCGTCAATCCATTCGCCATCAAGGTTTTGAACTTGTAATCCTTTTCCTTGAGCTCCCATTAATAAAGTGATTAAGTTGATATCGCCATGGGCTGCAGCTCGTTCGGCATTTTTTGGTTCTTCTTTGATTGGCGGGTAGTGAATTGGTCGTAAAATACTATTTCCATTATATACATAATTGTCAAAATAAAATTCATCCAATCCTAAATGAATCGATAAAGCTCTCAAAACGTAGGTTGCTGTTTTTTCCAGCATTTTGTAAGTTTCTTTTCCAACTTTATTAAATTCAGCCAACTCCCGTACTTCCACATTTTTATGGTATTCAGCTTCGAGTTCTGGGTTGTCTTGGACGTATTGTCCAAAATGCCAAAACTCTTTCAAATCACCTTCTTTCCTGCCTTTGGCACTTTCTTTACCAAAAGACACATACCCACGTTGACCACCAATGCCTGGAACTTCATAGCTTTGTTTTATTTCCGTCGGTAAATCAAAAAATTTCTTTATTTCAGAATATAATGTGTTCACTAAAGTATCATCCAAAAAATGTCCTTTAAGCGCAACAAATCCTATTGTTTCATAGGCTTCACCAATTTGATCAACAAATTTTTGTTTGCGTTTAGGATCATTGGATATAAAATCTAAAAGATTGACACTTGGGATTTTATTCATGGCTTTTTTTTAATCATGTTTGTAACAAAGATAACAATTCATAAGTTTTACAAAAGCAATTTTTAAAGTTAAACGTTTCTAATTAATATTTTCCTACTTTTGAATGACAAACTAACTAGATTTGAAACCGAAATTTCAATACAACTTCAAAGAAATAAGCTCCAAAACTCAACAGTCTTTGTATTTCAATATGTTGAAATCCAGACTTATTGAGGAAAAAATGTTGATTTTACTCAGGCAAGGGAAAATTTCTAAATGGTTCTCGGGGATCGGTCAGGAAGCCATTTCTGTGGGGGTTACAATGGCCTTGAATAACGATGAATACATCCTTCCCATGCACCGTAATTTAGGCGTGTTTACGACACGAGAAATTCCTTTACACCGTTTGTTTTCTCAATGGCAAGGCAAGGCCAACGGCTTTACAAAAGGACGGGACCGTTCGTTTCATTTTGGGACTCAGGATTATAAAATTATTGGAATGATATCTCATTTAGGGCCTCAGCTTGGGGTTGCAGATGGGATAGCACTCTCTCATATATTAAAAAAAGAAGCCAAACTAACCGCTGTGTTTTCGGGGGACGGTGGAACAAGTGAAGGCGATTTTCACGAAGCATTGAATGTCGCTTCTGTTTGGAATTTACCTGTTTTATTCTGCATAGAAAATAATGGCTATGGACTTTCTACCCCCTCAAATGAACAATATAATTGCAAAACCATTGCCGATCGAGGCGTGGGTTATGGAATGGAGTCTCATGTGATTGAAGGTAATAATGTGGTGGAAGTATTTTTTAAAGTAAATGCCATTGCCAAAAGTGTGCGAAAAAATCCACGCCCCGTTTTAATTGAATTTATAACATTCCGAATGCGAGGTCATGAAGAGGCAAGTGGGACAAAATATGTGGCTCAAGAGCTTTTAGATTCATGGGCTCAAAAAGATCCGATTTCTAATTTTGAAACTTACCTTCTTAAAGAAAAAGTGATTACAGAAGTCGAAATTAATGATTTTAAAAAGGCTTTTAAAAAAGAGATTCAAGACGGATTGCAACTCGCTTTTGACGAGCCGGAGATCGTTCCAGATTTAGAAACAGAACTTGCAGATGTTTATAAACCGTTTGACTATAAAGAAACGAAGCCCACATCAAACCAAGAAACAAAACGCCTTGTTGATGCCATTTCGGACGGACTTCGTCAATCGATGGAAATACACCCCAACTTGGTGATTATGGGGCAAGACATTGCCGAATATGGGGGTGTTTTTAAAATTACAGAAAATTTTGTTGAGTTGTTTGGAAAAGCGCGTGTTCGAAATACACCCATTTGTGAATCTGCTATTGTGGAAGCAGCGATGGGACTGTCTATTGCTGGTGTTAAATCCGTGGTTGAAATGCAATTTGCTGATTTTGTGAGTTCAGGGTTTAATCCAGTGGTTAATTATTTAGCAAAATCCCATTACCGATGGGGTCAAGCAGCAGATATTGTAGTGCGTATGCCTTGCGGAGCCGGCGTTGCTGCAGGACCGTTTCATTCCCAAACCAACGAAGCTTGGTTTACAAAAACTCCCGGACTCAAAGTGATATACCCAGCCTTTCCTTACGATGCAAAAGGCTTGTTAGCAACCGCTATAAATGATCCAAACCCAGTCCTATTTTTTGAGCATAAAGCCCTATACAGAAGTATAAGACAAGAAGTTCCTACGGACTATTTTACATTGCCATTTGGAGTGGCATCTCTGCTTAAAGAAGGATCTGATGTTACAATTATTTCTTACGGTGCAGCGGTTCATTGGGCTATAGAAACCCTAGAAAAACATCCAGATATTTCTGCTGATTTAATTGATTTAAGAAGTTTACAGCCTTTAGATTTTGAGTCCATTTTAGCATCTGTCAAAAAAACCAGTAGAGCCATTATTCTACAAGAAGATTCTTTATTTGGAAGTATAGCCTCTGATCTTTCGTCCAATCTGATGGAACAAGCCTTTGAATTTTTAGACGCACCAGTCAAACGTGTGGCAAGTATAGAAACACCCATTCCGTTTGCAAGTGCGCTAGAAGAGCAGTATCTTGCGAAGCGAACTTTTGAACAAGAATTATTAGCATTGTTAGCGTATTAAATGGAATATTTAGAGTTGTTTTATAATGCCTTTTTAGGAACTGTACAGTGGACTTGGAAATCCATTTGCTTTGAGGTGCCCTGGACACGCAATTACTTTTGGGGTTTGATAGTGATCTCTTTGGTTGTCTGGACCCTTGAATTGCTTTTTCCTTGGCGCAAACAACAATCTGTTTTTAGAAAAGACTTTTTTCTCGATGGATTTTATATGTTTTTCAATTTCTTTATATTCAGTATGTTTATCAGTGGGGTGTATAAAATCATTACGAAAATTGCAGTCGAAAAGTTTCAAATTTCACCAAATGCAATTGCCATCGTTGATTTGTCCAACTTTTCGCCCATACTTCAATTATTGATTTTCTTTGTGGTTTTGGACTTTGTACAGTGGTTGACTCATATTATACTGCACCGTTTTTCGTTTTTATGGAAATTTCATAAAGTACATCATTCCGTAAAAGAAATGGGGTTTGCAGCGCATTTACGTTACCATTGGATGGAAAACATTCTTTATAAACCGTTTAAAGTCATTGCACTGATGTTGTTAGGGGGATTTGAACCGGAGCAAGCATTTATCATTCATTTTATTGCCATTTCACTTGGACACCTCAATCATGCAAACATCAAACTAGATTATGGACCTCTTAGATATGTGTTTAACAATCCTGTCATGCATTTATACCATCATGCAAAAGCTTTGCCCGAAAATCATAAATTAGGTGCTAATTTCGCCATCAGTCTCAGTTTATGGGATTATATTTTTAAAACCAACTATGTGCCAACTCCAGATAAAAATCTTGTGTTAGGATACAGCGATGACCAACAGATGCCGTCTGGTTTTTTTGGACAGTTGTTTTATGGATTTAAAAAAGGAGATTAATTTAATCTAAGAACCTTTCTGAGCATTCATAAAATCGGTCATCAAATAGGAGAGGAGTTTCCCCGTTTGAGCATTTACCAGCGAATCATTCATACTAGTGGCGGCTTCACAAATATGTAAATATGTAGCGTTTGGATGGCTACCAAAATAATGTACAAAACGACGGCTTTGGTTCACAGAAAACCCACTCGGTGTCTGCGCACTGCTCGGGATGTTTTGAATGGCATCACAGTCAATTTCAATTCCAAATTTTGAATCTGAAATAAACGCTATTGCTTTTTTTGTGGATTTTTTAAATGAAATTCTTTTTTGAACCATAAGATCCTCAAACGTATTGAATTCAATTTTTGATTTTGACCCCTCGATATAATTTAAAATTTCTTTAGAAATGTAAGTTTCATGGACTCCAAAAATGAAGTAGCGGTCTAAAAACCCCTCTTCATGAGCGTAGCGAAATCCATTTCCGCTGTGGCGACCTTCCAAGGCTCTTAAATCGGTATGGGCATCAAAATTTATAGCATTTATTTTAGAATCTAAAGCCAACGCACTTCCTTTTATAGCTCCATAGGCATTGTTGTGACCTCCTCCAACGAGGATCGGTATTTTACCAGCTTTTACAATTGTACAAACGAGTTGAGATACACATTGGTCAATTTTCTCTACATAGGTTCGATAGGTGTGTAGGAGTTGATCTGATGTCACTGAGGATAATGCATCGTACAGTTCTGTAAAATCTAAATGTCCTAAGATAAGTACGCTCGAAGGATTTGTAAATTGATTGCTTTGTAGGTTTAAAAGAGACTTTAAGGCAAAGCCCCAAGTGTCTTTGGTTCCTGGCTGTCCATGATTTGCCAACACCCCAATATCTTCTTTGATTCCAAAAAGAACAAATTTCACTTCAGAATCCGCAAGTTGCGATGATAAATCGCTAAGATTAGTTAGATATTTAGCATGTTCAAAAAATTTAGTTTCGCCCACTCTTTTGGTCGTGATCCGATTTAATATTTCAGAACTAATAATTTGAAGATTATTCATTTTTTATGATACATTTGCAAAACATTAAAATTACAATTTTTTATTGTTTTAAGAACTCTTTTATTTTTTATACTTAATACTACTAACATGAATTCCACACCCTCAAGTAAAGGCTCAAAGGCAGCGATTATTATCTTAGCATTATTTCTTCTAGGAACTTTATTTTACAGCTTTCAAATGCATCTAGATAATAAAGAAACTGAGGCAATTCTCCAAAGTGAAAAAAATGAAGTCCTTAGAGATTTAGAAAACATGTCTTCTTTGTACAATGAAGCCAACGCCGATAATGAAGTTGCGAATAAAAAATTGATTGAAGCACAAGCCCGTTTAGACGCACTAATGGAAGAACTTAAAGCTTCAAAATCTTCTGTTTCAACATTACTAAAATACAAGAAGAAATATTTTCAACTAGAATCTGAAATGGAAGTATTATTAGAAGAAAACGCAACCCTGAAATTCCAAAATGCATTACTGGAAACGTCTTTAGACAGCACGCAAGTGCAATTGTCTTCTCAATTAGCTTCTAATACCAGTTTAAAGGAGCAAAACCTTCAGTTGTCAGAATCTGTAGATGCAGCTAAAAAACTAAGTGTAGAACGTTTGAACGCTTATGGAGTCATACAAAGAAAGTCTGGAAAGTTAGTACCAACCACCCGTGCTTCTAGAGTTGATAATTTAAGAATCTGTTATTCGGTGCCTTCAAATGTGTTAACCGAATCAGGAACTAAAAAATATTTTGTACAAGTTATCGATCCGAGTCTTAATGTGATTGGATCTAATACACCTGTTCAGTTTGAAGATGATATTTTAAAATACAGTTACGTGAGTGCTTTTACATACGATAACCAATTGTTAGATGTTTGTGATTTTGTTTCTGCCGAAGAAGGCGATTATGAAAAGGGGGCTTATACCGTAAACGTATTTGATCAAAATAGATTGGTTTCATCCTCTACATTCACTTTGAAATAGGGATGAATTAGTCCACAAATTGACCATCAATCATGACCTTATGTATGGGGTTGTTCCCAAAATGGTAAGGAATTTGACGGTAAGACGTCATTTTTTTTGTGATGATGAGGTTTGCTTTTTTCCCTGCTGCAATACTTCCATACTGCTCCGAAATATCCATTGCGTACGCACCGTTTAGGGTCGCTGCATTGATGGCTTCTTCGGGGCTCATATTCATTTTGATACAGGCGAGACTCACTATAAAATTCATATTACCACTAGGAGCGGAGCCAGGGTTGAAATCCGATGCGATGGCCAGTGCCGTCCCTCCATCAATTAGTGCTCTTGCATGGGTATAAGGAATGCCCAAGAAAAAAGAACAACCCGGCAAGGCAACGGGAAGGGTTGATGAGTTTTTTAAAACTTCAAGATCTTCTGTGTTTAGGACTTCCAAATGATCGACCGATAAAGCCTTGTATTTAACGCCTAAACCCACACCTCCAAAGGCATTAAATTGGTTCACATGAATTTTAGGAACTAGTCCATACTGCGCTGCCGCTTTCAAAATTTGTTCGGTATCTTCTAAAGAAAAATAGCCTTTTTCGCAAAATACATCTACAAAATCAGCTAATTTTTGAGCGTGTATTTCTGGAAGCATACTATTGATAATCAGATCAAGATATGCTTGTTTATCACTTTTATATTTTTTTGGAATGGCATGCGCTCCCAAAAAAGTTGCTTTTATTTTTAAGGGCGATGTGTCTTTAATTTTTTTAATCACACGCAGCATTTTAAGCTCCCCTTTGGTACTAAGTCCGTATCCCGATTTTATTTCCAAGGCACCCGTCCCAAGTTGAATGAGTGCATTGACACGTTCTATGGACTGTTCAAAAAGGGCTTCTTCACTTGTATCTTGTAGGGTTTGAGCAGAGTTTAAAATACCACCGCCTTTGGCCGCAATCTCTTCGTAACTCAAACCATTTAATCGGTCTACAAATTCTTGCGAGCGATCGCCGGCATAAACTACATGCGAATGACTATCACACCATGATGGAAGGATTATTTTTCCAGTCACATCGATAACTTCATCGGTTTCCTGAACGATTAAATCACGCATCGGACCAAAATCAACAATGGTATCGCCTTGAATCCTTAAAAAAGCATTTTTGATATGTGGCAAATCCTTCATCGCATTCCCCACTACTTTCAACTCCGATTTTGGTCGGGTTTGAAGTAATTCTTTGATATGCGTAAAAAGGATGCTCATAGATTTATTTGAGGCTTCCAACCATATTTTCTGGTTTCACCCAAGCATCATAATTTTCTGCAGTGACATAGCCCAAATTGATGGCTTCCTCTTTAAGAGTTGTCCCATTTTTGTGAGCGGTATTTGCGATTTCAGCCGCTTTGTAATAGCCAATTTTGGTGTTCAAAGCGGTGATTAACATCAAGGAGTTGTTTAATAGTTTTTCAATCACATCGTGGTTGGGTTCTATGCCTGATGCACAATGGGCTTCAAAACTAAGAGCGGCGTCGCCTAAGAGTTCTGCAGATTGCAAAAAATTAGCCGCCATCATGGGCTTAAAAACATTCAATTCATAATGTCCTTGAGTTCCTCCAACGGAGATCGCAACGTCGTTGCCCATCACTTGTGCACAAACCATCGTAAGGGCTTCACATTGTGTTGGGTTTACTTTCCCCGGCATGATGGAGCTTCCAGGTTCGTTGGCAGGAATGGTAATTTCTCCAATTCCAGAGCGGGGTCCTGAAGCCATCATACGAATGTCATTGGCGATTTTATTTAAAGAAACCGCGAGTTGTTTCAATGCCCCATGGCTTTCAACGATGGCATCGTGTGCCGCTAGGGCTTCAAATTTATTAGGCGCAGTGATGAAAGGTAGGTCTGTGAATTTTGCAATATAATTGGCGACCAACACGGAGTAACCTTCAGGGGTATTTAGTCCGGTTCCTACAGCGGTACCTCCCAAAGCAATTTCGCTGAGGTGCTCCAATGTGTTTTTAAGTGCTTTTAATCCGTGGTCGAGTTGTGAGACATAACCCGAAAATTCTTGTCCTAAGGTCAGAGGCGTCGCATCCATAAGGTGGGTACGTCCAATTTTTACAACAGATTTGAATTTTTCAGATTTGTCCTGAAGTGTATCTCTTAATTTTTGAATTCCTGGCAGGGTTGTTTCCACGACTTTTTTATAAGCCGCAATATGCATTCCTGTGGGAAACGTATCGTTTGAAGATTGTGATTTGTTGACATCATCATTGGGTTGAATGGTTTTTTCGCCTTCTCCAATGAGCTTTCCTGCCAGTTGGTGAGCACGGTTGGCAATGACTTCGTTCACGTTCATATTGCTTTGTGTGCCAGATCCGGTTTGCCAAATGACCAAAGGAAATTGATCGTCGTGTTGACCTGCAAGAATTTCATCACAAACTTGAGCGATCAAATCGCGTTTTTCTGAAGATAGAATTCCGAGTTCGCAATTGGTATAAGCTGCTGCTTTTTTAAGATATGCAAATCCATAAACGATATCAATAGGCATAGAGGCAGGGCTTCCAATTTTAAAATTATTCCGAGAGCGTTCGGTTTGGGCGCCCCATAATTTATCTGCGGGAACCTGAACATCTCCCATCGTATCTTTTTCTATTCTAAACTTCATAACATTCTGATTTGAATACAAATTTACGATTTTTTCACTTCAATACCATAGGCTTATCAAGCTGTTGTTAAATCTGAAATTTTAGATCGTAAAACTAGTTTTCTAACAGACGATTTGCAGCGTAAAATAAACGTATTTCTGTGGCTCCAAGGCTCACAGAATAATGATGGGAGATATTCTATAAACTATTTCTTTTTTTGGATGGTAATTATTACTTAATTTTGACCCCTATATGGAAGAATTAACATTGACTACCCCTGCACTTTTATTTTCTGCAATCTCTCTAATCATGTTGGCCTATACCAACCGTTTTTTAGCCTATGCTGCTGTCATTAGAAATTTGCACGGAATTTATTTAGAACGCAAAGAAGACTCTTTAATAAGACAGATTAAGAATTTAAAACTCCGTCTAAACTTAACCCGATGGATGCAAATTTTTGGAATTTCAAGTTTACTTTTCTGTGTGTTGACCATGTTTTTAATTTATGTTCATCAACAAAATATGGCCGTTTGGGTTTTTGGATTTGCTTTGATTTTATTGATCATTTCTTTGGCATTATTGATCAAGGAAATACAAATCTCTGCTCAGGCATTGCAATATCATATTGCCGATATTGAAGAGCATTTAGAAAATAACTAAGGGTCTTATTTTAGGTTCTAGGAGTTTTCCTAGTGTTAAAACACGAGCAAAGGATGCTTGCGCTAGCGGGGATAGTCGAATCCGCCGTAATTGCGGTTATACATTGTTGTGGTGTCGTACTTATTTTTCATCCTCAATTAATTCAATTTCCACAGGTTCCTTTGGTGGCGTTGGTGGTGGCGGAATATCAATCTTTTCATTCAGCCATATTTTTAAATCTTTCTTATTTGTTACTGCTCAAATGAAGTTGTTAATTTGCTTAATGTGTTTGGTAATTTTTCAATTCCGATTTTGTCGTATGATATGCAAATCAATAGCTTTTCAGGATTGTCACTTAACCTTGGTTTTTTTCCATTATTTTCCAAATCTCTTTTTAAAATATGTGGCAAACTGTCCAAAGGATAAAAATTCTCGTCAGCTTTGTTAATGGTGTCGTTATGAATTTCAATAACATTCTTTTGCATAACCAATATGCAGGCTAAACCTTCCCAACAAGGATTTCTCAAATAAACTCTTTTAATAACGCTGTCGTTTTTCAAAGTAACTTTTGGAAGGCTGTCATTACAAACAATTTGTTCAGTCCGTTCGAGTATTTTTTTCCAGTCATTAAATTCCGATAGATTTAATTCTACCGCAATACTGTCGTTTTCTTTTCCTAAAAGGCAAAAATCTTTTTCAACTATTTGGATAGATTTTTTTTCTGCATTTTGACAATTTAAAAGAGTCAAAAACATTAAGATTAAAAATGATATTTTAATTGGACTTTTCATTTTCTCGTACGCACCACAACTAGTGGATATCCGCAGGGTTGCGTTTATTTCGTTTATATATTTTCATTTCTTTTTTGTTTTAAACCATTGATTTATAATACTATATATCTCACTTATGCAACCCAAAGTGCTTTGTATATTTGCAAGACTTTTTTAATCATGTAAGATCATTTTAATTAAGATATCAAAGAATCTTGTCTTCAAAATCCTTCAAATTGGGACATGTTTAAGCATGTCTTTTCCCTATTCTCACTAAAATAATATCTTAAGCTTCGGTTAAATTGCTTATTGAAGAATTAGACTTTGGGGTCTATCGTCACTCAAATTTACACTAAATTTTTAAACAACAAAAAATCGCCTCAATTTTTAACA
>Ga0209771_1001521_pt1 | contig 14810 bp, 16 predicted proteins | sample SaaInl59LU_5_DNA_FD_184639 | JGI IMG/M metagenome (GOLD analysis project Ga0209771, IMG submission 184639) | Marine microbial communities from expanding oxygen minimum zones in the Saanich Inlet - ESP_59LU_5_DNA (SPAdes) (version 2) | ecosystem: Environmental > Aquatic > Marine > Intertidal zone...
AAATAGAAAATTAACTTAAAATAATTGTAATAAAATATAAATTTACAATTAGAAAATTAGTTCAAAGTTCAAACATTCAATAACACTTTGATATTTATTAGGAGATTTCCGCTGTGACTATTGCAATTGGTAAGTCTGACGAAAAACGTGATTTATTTGATAAAGTAGATGACTGGTTAAGACGTGATAGATTCGTATTTGTTGGTTGGTCTGGTTTATTATTACTTCCTTGTGCTTACTTCGCACTAGGTGGTTGGTTAACAGGTACAACATTTGTTACTTCGTGGTATACTCACGGTTTAGCAACTTCTTACTTAGAAGGTTGTAACTTCTTAACTGCTGCAGTATCAACTCCACCAAACAGTATGGGTCACTCGCTTCTATTCCTTTGGGGACCTGAAGCTCAAGGTGATTTCACTCGTTGGTGTCAATTAGGTGGTTTATGGACATTTGTAGCGTTACACGGTGCATTTGGTTTAATTGGTTTCATGCTACGTCAATTTGAAATTGCACGATCAGTTAAAATTCGTCCATATAACGCTATTGCTTTCTCAGCACCTATTTCTGTTTTCGTTTCAGTATTCTTAATTTACCCGTTAGGTCAATCAGGTTGGTTCTTTGCTCCATCATTTGGTGTTGCAGCAATTTTCCGTTTCATCCTCAATTAAATAGAAGAAGGGGACTTCAAAAGGTGACTTTTGTAGCAAATCGAGTGAATTCATGGAACCCTAAATTGTTTTTTTTGGAATTTTATTCGAATATCACAAAAAATATGGCAATCATGAGCCAAGTCTTACGATAGACGGTATACTATTCGACATTCAAAAAGATGTCAATATTTCATTCGTAAGAAAGGTGCAGAGACTAGAAGGTGAGGTTCGACTAACCAATAAACCTTCCACGAGCGCTCGACATCTATAATACATATAGATGATGATATAGTCCGATACTCCTTGGAAACGAGGAGAGTTTAAGATAAAGAGCTTATACATAACAAATGTTTCTTCCAAGGGTTCCATTTTAGTTAGTGGCTTTCACCTGTAAAGGTGTCTGAGATCCCCTTAAAAAACCTGGTGAATTCATGGAAACCTAAATTGTTTTTTTACTTAAAAAATCTTAATTTTTATTTATTCTTATTCTCATTTATGGCGATAGCTATCAACTATAATAGAACATTCTTTGGTAGTATTCGATTTATGGCGCTTCTAGTTGTTTAAAAATATCAACTAGTAAAATTCAGAATGCGTTAAACGATCCAACCAATAAAACTTGTTATAAATTAGATATCTCACAATTATCTACTGAACAACGTAAAACTATAAATACCAATACAAATAGACGAGGGAAAGACAAATCTCGCCCTCAAGGATTCATGGACAAAATCATAAAAATTGGGTTCATGGATTCGGTAAAACACGTAATTATGATCCACAAAAATATAGTTCGTGGAAAAGTGGTGTTTTAAAGTTATATGATTTTCGTTGTATTATCTCAGGATCAATGACAGATTTAGAATGTCACCATTTAAATGGTTGGTGGTTCGAGGATGGACGTTATGATATCTACAACGGAGTACCTCTAAGTAGAGAAATTCATAAAAAATTTCATCAATTATACGGGAATGGTCAAAATACTCAAAAGCAATTTGAAGTGTTTTTACAGAATGAATGTAACAGAGTATTCAAGTTAAAAAAACAACATGGCAATCATGAGCCAAGTATTTCAATCAAGCAACTTCAAGAACAAGCAAAAACTTTTCGTGTTAAAAAATTCAGTGAAATAGAGCAACTTGTTTTGAGTCGGGACCATATAATCCAGGAAGGTGAATATCAGAATATTGATTCGCCGGTTCTAATTTATTGTTTAAAACATAATTACGAACATCAGACCACATATAGAAATTATAAAAGAAGTCGAACTGGTATGCCTTGTTGTTCAAGAGAGCGTCAAAAAAATGCTCTGGAAGCCCGACCACGAAACTTGAAAGGGCAAGTTTTACGTTCGAAAGAATCAAAACTCGATTGAAATAAAGGTGCAGAGACTAGAAGGCGAAATAATCCTTCCACGAGCGCCGGGCTTCCAACTTATCTAAGTTGGAAGATGATATAGTCCGATACTCCGCAAGTATATAGCGATAATGCAAAAACTTGGTTCTAGAAATTCGGAGAGTACAGGATAAAGAGCCTGTATATAACAAATGAACTGGACATTAAACCCATTCCACATGATGGGTGTAGCTGGTGTACTAGGTGCTGCATTATTATGTGCAATTCACGGTGCAACAGTAGAAAACACTTTATTTGAAGATGGTGATGGTGCAAACACATTCCGTGCGTTTAACCCAACTCAAGCCGAAGAGGTGCGACTAAAGATGGTTTATAGTATTTAGTTACACGTTGATGTAACCGGATTGTAGAATCCGAAATCCAACTGACTAACCCGATAACGTTCAAAACAAAAACACAACAGACAAAGCACCCGAATTGATAATTCGCGAAAGCGTGAGGGGAACATAGCATGTCAGTAAAGGGACCTAAAAGGAAAAAAGATTGACACTTTCCTGCGCAGGACTCGAGGAGATAAACAAGGGACAAGGGCATACTCCCTGAAACCTAATCGAATGTGGGATTGCTTGCCCAATGAGCCAATTCAATCTAAGGGCTCATTCTGACAGGGGTTATATAGTTTCTTCGTGTGACCCACTCTACACATATATGTCAGACATACCGCCACGAAGGCGTTTGATCGATGGAAGGGTACCCGATACAATACTTTAACTAACTTAGTTTGCTCGCTAAGGTGTCTTCATCACATGATAAGACTCTATGCGAGAAGAGTCCCATAATGGGGACAGGATACATCGTTGATTTGCGAGATATATGGAATTACCCATCAGTACCGGCATGTACACTAGGGGTTAAAATCGAACAATTTAACAATAACTTTAATTATGGAAAAAAAGAACATACCCATTGAAGATAAAGACGAAATTCGTAGACTCTTTATTAAAACAATGGCTAAAGGCACAAAGTTCACTAGGCACACATTCAAAAATCAAAATACTACACATATTAATTACAAAATATACCATTTGCTAGGTGACCCGTTCACTTTTGTCAATGCGTATACTAAGATTAGTAAAAACGATGGTGCGCTTACTAAAGGTGTCTCAAGCGATGAGGAAATGACAAAGTTCTTTGGTCAAATTCAAGCAGAATCAATTGCAAAGAAGTTTAGATCAAACAGTTACAAGTTTAAGCCCGCACATATTAATTACAAAAGGGTTTGGATTCCAAAACCTGGAAAAAACAAAAAACGACCAGTCGATACGCCTACACAAGAAGACCGAATCGTTCAAGAAGCAATTAGAGGCATTCTAGAAGCTATTTACGAACCGGAATTTAAGGAATTCGAAAGTGCCAACAATCTTCGTTGCACTAACTTTGGGTTTAGACCTGTAAAATCTACTTTCGACGCATGTACTGCCTTAAAAATGCATGGCCAAAAGACTAATATGGTAATTGAAGGTGATATTAAGTCGGCATACAACAGTATTAATCATGATATTCTTATCAACATTTTAGGTCGAAGAATAAAAGACAAAAAGTTTATCAATGTCATTCGGGAGCTTCTACGCTCCGGAACCATGGACGACGGTAAATTTGAACATTCCTTATGTGGGACTCCTCAAGGGGGAATTGTATCTCCATTACTCTTCAATATTTATATGTTTGAATTTGATAAATTCATATATAATCAAATTTTCCCAACAATAGAAACAAACATTGTTCGAGTTAGAAACCCAGAACATGCAAACCTTGGTTACGAAATGAAAACTTTACGTGCCAAAATAAAAAATGCTGATACAGAATCAAGGAAAACCCTTAAGAAAAAATATAAAGCCATAGAACAATATCGATTCAAAATTCCTTCATATCAGATTAAATCGTTATCAAAATCTTGTGTTTTCACGAGATATGCAGATGATTGGGTATTTACGTTCACTGGCAACCTCGAAGAAGCATCAAAAATTCGTGACATTCTTTCTGATTTTCTAGAGACTCAATTAAAGTTAACGCTTGACGAAGATAAAACATTAATCACGAAATTGACTAGTGGCTTTAACTTCTTAGGGTTTAGCTTAAGAATGGGCTCACCGGAAAACATGAAAATCATGAAAACTTATCAACCCGCACTTCAAAAAAGAACACTTAGAACAACTACGTCTAGAAAAATAAACATCTATCCGGATAAGGATAGAATACTTAGCAGAATGGTAGAGAAAGGCTTCTGTCGTAAACAGGACCTTATGCCTATTGGAATAAGATCTTGGTCTTTATTCGAGGAATTCGATATTGTACTAAAATACCGTCAAATCATGGTTGGCATGTTTGATTATTATTCCAAGTGTGACTCAAAAAGAATACTTTACCGTATGGAATATCTCTTGAGATATTCTTGTGCAAAAACAATTGCCACACGAAAAAGAATCACAATGTCCCAAGTCTTTAAACGATATGGCAAATCGCTTGAAGTGAATAGAGTCATCAAAACAACTAAAGGTCAAAAAATTCACACTACACATTTTCCTTCTGTTAAGGAAATCTTTGATGCAAGGGTTTAGAGCTCAATTGAGAAGAAAACAAGTGCCGGTATGCCACGGTTGCCATATGGACATTACCCACGGACGCTATGATGACAAGGCTGTAACGGAATTCTACAATGAATTCCTTGGACGACTATAAAAAAACTAATTAATCAATTACCAAATATGGAAATTTCTAAAAAGTTTAAGGACGCTCTCGCAAAAGAGAAAGCGGGGATGGAAACATCTCGAACATCCATCTTCAAACCCGAACAAGCCAATCAGATCCTTGAAAAAATCAAGGACAACACTCAACTAAACTCTACAGAAGAAGCGCTAGCTGTGATCGCAGTATTATTTAACCAAGGCGGCTCCGTACGAAAATGCGATGGTAATTTATCTGTCAAAATTTTCGAAAAAGAGATCAAGTTGGCTGTTATCCGTAAATCGCTACGCGAGTGTTCCGAAAAACTAGGTGAGCGCAAACTTGCGCGAACTTTCGGAACTAAAATTCAGGAAATTTCCCTTTTACTTGAGGTAGAAGGAAACCTTGCTGCTAAAATTCGTCGAAATAATCCAGACATGGAACCAATGACGATTGAACAAACATCATGGTTATCGGAATTCCAACTAGAAAACCCTGACTGTCCTGTTGAATTAAGAAAATTAATTCAGGAGGCTCTTTCGAAAACTCAATCAAATCAGAACAAAACTGGTAAAAACAAAAAATAACCCTTTCCTAAATAATTAAAAATTATATGGTGTATCTGGAGAGCCGTATGCGGGGAGACTTGCACGTACGGTTCGGGAAGAGGCCGTTTAAAGAAATTCTGGCGGTCGACTTTCATACTTACTCTATGGTAACTGCCAACCGATTCTGGTCTCAAATTTTTGGTGTTGCATTCTCTAACAAACGTTGGTTACACTTCTTCATGTTATTTGTTCCAGTAACAGGTTTATGGATGAGTGCTTTAGGTGTTGTAGGTTTAGCATTAAACTTACGTGCATACGATTTCGTTTCTCAAGAGATCCGCGCAGCTGAAGATCCAGAATTTGAAACATTCTACACTAAAAACATTCTTCTTAATGAAGGTATCCGTGCATGGATGGCTGCACAAGATCAGCCACACGAAAAACTAGTTTTCCCTGAGGAGGTCTAGTAAGGCCGTGTTTTTTAGCGATAAAAAACTTAAATGCTCCTTAAACGGGGAACCTCTTAGCTTTTTTTAGCAAGACAATCCCGTACTAAACTTTTTACTAAATAATAATTAATATGGATCCGTTTAATTGATTCGAGTTTGACACTGCTGGTATTTATAAAATTATTTGTCACAAAAATAATTTCATTTATTACGGGCAAACATCTTGCTTTATAAGAAGGTGTTTTCAACATCTTCAAAAATTAAAATCCAATTGTCATTCATGTGAATCTCTACAAAAAGATTGGAATGTATATACACAAGAAGATTTTAGTTTTAAAATTATTCGTATTGAATATTCTTATAAAAAAAGATTAAAACTTGAAGATGAACTGCTTTTAAATCCATCGGGGCAAAATTTATATAACCCAAAGGACCAAAGTCAATCTTTTAAACATAAGCCCCGTATTTCACAAAAAATTCAAATTGATGATACTGTATATCGAAGTATTGCGGAGGCTTCAAGACAATTAAATCGGTCATCACGAAGTATTAGACAGTATCTTGATGATCCTACTAAATCAAATTATCAAAGACTTGAATTATATCGACCTAGTTATCTTGATGAATATTCGATAATTATTGACGGTCATTTTTTCGCCACAACTTCATGTGTTGTAGAAAATGGACTCGCAGAAACAACGCGCCAAGTTCGTGATCGATGATGAAGAATTTGATTCAAAATCAAAAAAATGGTTTAATTGGAGTTTAGTAAAAAGAATGTCGAACGACTATCCCAATCGGGAGTAGGGTTAAAAACGCAAACCCCAAACAGGAGCCATCTCTTTGCAGAGCCGCAAATTGAGATGAAGATATAGTCTGATCTCTCTAGAAATATTGAGTTGAAATCGATTATGATTTCAGAATAGTTTAGCGAACTATTTAAACATTTATGTTTACCACGTGGAAACGCTCTTTAATGGTACTTTAACTGTAGGTGGCCGTGACCAAGAATCAACAGGATTTGCTTGGTGGTCAGGAAATGCTCGTTTAATCAACTTATCAGGAAAACTGTTAGGTGCTCACGTAGCTCATGCTGGTCTAATTGTATTTTGGGCTGGTGCTATGAACTTATTCGAAGTAGCTCACTTCGTTCCAGAAAAACCTATGTACGAACAAGGTTTAATCTTATTACCTCACTTAGCTACATTAGGTTATGGTGTTGGTCCAGGTGGGGAAGTTATTGATACATTCCCATACTTCGTATCAGGTGTATTACACTTAATCTCATCTGCTGTTTTAGGTTTTGGTGGTGTTTACCACTCATTAATTGGTCCTGAAACATTAGAAGAATCTTTCCCATTCTTTGGATACGTATGGAAAGATAAAAACAAAATGACTACAATCCTAGGTATTCACTTAATTATGCTAGGTATTGGTGCATGGTTACTTGTTTGGAAAGCTATGTACTTCGGTGGTGTTTATGACACTTGGGCTCCAGGTCAACTTCACTTCGGCCGTGTTTTCTAGGAATAGAAAACTTAAAGATTTCCTTAAACGGGGAACCTCTACGTTGAAAAAACTAGACAATCCCGTACCAAACTTTTTTCAAAAGCAAATGAACTTAATTGATTATGTTAACCCAGGAATTTATCAAATAACTTGTTTAAAATTAAATAAGAAATATATTGGTGAGTCTTACAATGTTCTCGCACGTCTTGGAAAACATACTGCCTCTTTAGACCAATCAATTCATGATTCAATTCAATTACAATTGGATTGGAATAGATTAAAACTTCAAAATTGATGTTCTTTTTATTGGGCTTGAATGGAAAAATCAAGATAAACGCATTAAAAAACAAAATTCACTCATTAATCAATTACCAATTAACGAAAGATATAACAATCCGGATTCCCATTTTATTTATCGACAACCCTTTCTCGTTTTTTTTATGAGATTGATGATGAAGAATTTGATTCAATTGCTCAAGCAGCTCTTATACTTCATGTAAGTGAGACAACAATTCGTCGACGTCTAAACTCTTCTAAATTTATCAATTATAGACGAAAAAAGGTCATAAAAGGCTGTTCAGTTTCAATTGAAGGGACTGTATATCCAAGTATAATAAGAGTAGTTGAAATGGGTTTGGCAAATAACCGAATTCAAGTGTATCGAAGATTAAACTCCAAATCGGCTAAATGGCAAGATTGGTTTTATATTGATGAAAAAAGAAAGGTCTAACGACTATCCCGAAGGGGAATAGGGCTTAAATCGCTAGCCCGAAACAGGAAAGATCCGATACCAGTCAACTGGAAGGATAAAGATATAGTCTGATCTATATAGAAATGTATAGTAGAAACCAACTACGGTTTCAGAATAGTGTAGCGAACTATTTGAACATTCATGGGTGGTGACGTTCGTATTATTTCGAACCCTACAGTAAACCCAGCAGTTATTTTTGGTTACATCCTAAAATCTCCATTCGGTGGTGACGGTTGGATCGTTTCTGTTGATAACATGGAAGATATTATTGGTGGCCACATTTGGATTGGTACACTAGAAATCTTTGGTGGTTAGCTAATAGCCACGCTTAGTGGTGACACTAAGGCAATAATCGGGTGAATTGCAAAGACGTCTTAAATATAAAGATAATTTGCAGCGAAGCTTAACGAAAGGAATTTTTTAAAAAATTAGTTAAGAACGTTCAACGACTAGATACTGAAGCAATTCCTGTGAATAATGTATCCACGAGCGCCCGACAAGTTTTAATAAATGAAATTATGGTAACTCCTTCTAATGAAGAATTAACTCAGTATTTGTTTGAAATTACAATTTGATTTGATTACAACAGTTCGTTTTGATAGAGGCCAACCTGTTATATCTATATCAGCAAAATGTTTTCAACAATTTGAAAACCTTATTCTCCCACATATTCGATTAATTCCAAGTATGACAAATAAATTTCCTGTTACTTAGCTAACTAAAACTTGAAGACATAGTCTGATCTTTATAGAAATATAAAGAAATTAAAAATAAATTTTTTAATGATAACAATAATGATTTGGCACATCTTAACTAAGCCATGGGCTTGGGCTCGTCGTGCTTTTGTATGGTCAGGTGAAGCTTACCTATCATACTCTTTAGCTTCAATTTCATTAATGGGTTTCATTGCTGTATGTATGGCTTGGTTCAACACTACTGCTTACCCTTCTGAATTCTATGGTCCTACGGGTTAACTTCTTGGCTCCATTATAGAGTAATCTATAATTGCAAATCTATTTAAACGGGGAACCTCTACGTTTACTAACTAGACAATCTCGTACCAAACTTTTAAAATTATGAATCTTTTTGATTTTGGAATTGGCCAACTTGGATTTTAAAAGAAAGGTCTAACGACTATCCCACATGGGAGTAGAATGTAAAATGCGTACATTCGAAACAGTAGATATCCATTATTTGGATAAAGATATAGTCTGATCTTTATAGAAATATAAAGTCAAAAACAATTGTTTTTGAAATTAGGTGTCACGCTCCTAATTAAACATATATGCCTGAAGCATCACAATCACAAGCATTTACTTTCTTAGTACGTGACCAACGTCTAGGTGCTAACGTTGCATCTGCTCAAGGTCCTACAGGTTTAGGTAAATACTTAATGCGTTCTCCAACGGGTGAAATCATTTTTGGTGGTGAAACTATGCGATTCTGGGATTTCCGTGGTCCTTGGTTAGAGCCATTACGTGGTCCTAACGGTTTAGATTTAAACAAACTTAAAAATGATATTCAACCATGGCAAGAACGTCGTGCAGCTGAATACATGACTCACGCTCCTCTAGGTTCATTAAACTCAGTAGGTGGTGTAGCAACAGAAATTAACGCTGTAAACTACGTATCACCAAGAAGTTGGTTATCTACTTCACACTTCGTGTTAGGTTTCTTCTTCTTTGTTGGTCACTTATGGCACGCTGGTCGTGCACGTGCTGCGGCTGCTGGTTTCGAAAAAGGTATTGATCGTGATACAGAACCTGTATTATCAATGCGTCCTTTAGATTAATTTATTCAACCAATTTTTTTGGTTTCAATAGATTAATTAAAATCTTCCTAGTTTATTTTAAAATAAACTAGGAAGATTTTAATTAGTTAAAAATAATCAATCTGAGCAAAACAATCATTGCAGTGTAACAAAGTTGAATACACTTTGTTGCATTGCAATTTATTGATTGCAATCAACCGCAGGGCGATTGCATTGAATCAAAACAAAAAATGATTTTTGTTTTTGATATATCAACTCTATTTTGTCATTTTTTAACCGAATTTACCTGAAGTTGAGGCAATAAGGAAAGCTGCATATGTTAAAACATAACCAGCTGAGAAGTGAGCTAAACCTACTAAACGAGCTTGAACAATAGATAAAGCAACTGGTTTATCTTTCCATTGAATAAAGTTTGCTAGTGGTGTACGTTCGTGTGCCCAAGCTAGAGTTTCAATTAACTCTTGCCAGTAACCACGCCATGAAATTAAGAACATGAAACCAGTAGCATAGATTAAATGTCCAAATAAGAACATCCATGCCCAAACAGATAAACTGTTCATACCAAATGGGTTATAACCATTGATTAATTGAGAAGAGTTTAACCATAAGTAATCACGTAACCAACCCATAATGTAAGTTGATGATTCGTTAAATTGGTTAACGTTTCCTTGCCAAATTCCTAAATGTTTCCAGTGCCAGTAAAATGTTGTCCAACCAATAGTGTTTAACATCCAGAAAACTGCTAAATAGAAAGCATCCCAAGCAGAAATATCACATGTACCACCACGACCTGGACCATCACAAGGGAAACTGTAACCAAAATCTTTTTTATCTGGCATTAGTTTAGACCCACGTGCATCTAAAGCACCTTTAACTAAAATTAAAGTAGTTGTGTGTAAACCTAGTGCAATTGCATGGTGAACAAGGAAATCACCAGGACCAATTGTTAAGAATAATGAGTTACTACTATTGTTAATAGCATCAAGCCATCCAGGTAACCATAAGCTTTGACTTGCAGTTAAAGCTGGGCTGTTTGATGATGATAGTAAGAAATCAAATCCGTATAAAGTTTTACCTTGTGCAGCTTGAATCCATTGAGCAAATACTGGTTCAATTAAGATTTGTTTTTCAGGTGTTCCGAAAGCTTGCATAACATCGTTATGAACGTATAAGCCTAATGTGTGGAAACCTAAGAATAAAGAAACCCAACTTAAGTGTGAAATAATTGCTTCTTTGTGATCAAGAATTCGTGCTAAAACGTTTCCTTTGTTAGCTTCTGGATCATAATCACGAATGAAGAAGATTGCACCGTGAGCAAACGCACCACACATAATGAAACCAGCGATATACTGGTGGTGTGTGTATAATGCAGCTTGTGTTGTGAAATCTTGTGCTAAGAAAGCGTATGGAGGTAATGAGTAGATGTGTTGTGCAACCATCGAACAAATTGTTCCTACTGATGCTAACGCTAAACCTAATTGGAAATGTAATGAGTTATTTACTGTATCATATAAACCTTTATGACCAGCACCTAAACCACCGCTTGGCGCTGAGTGTGCATCTAAAATTTCTTTCATACTGTGACCAATACCAAAATTAGTACGGTACATGTGACCTGCAACAATAAATACAACAGCAATAGCTAAGTGGTGGTGTGCCATATCAGTTAACCATAAACTTTGTGTTTGTGGGTGGAAACCACCTAAGAAAGTTAAGATAGCAGTACCTGCACCTTCAGATGTTCCGAAAATGTGTGAAGCTGTATCTGGGTTTTCTGCATAAGCTGACCAGTTTCCTTGGAAGAATGGCGCTAAACCTTGTGGGTGTGGTAATGTTGTTAGGAAATTGTTCCAACGAACATGTTGTCCACGTGATTCAGGGATTGCTACGTGAACTAAGTGACCTGTCCAAGCTAATGAACTTACACCGAATAAACCAGATAAATGGTGGTTTAAACGAGATTCAGCATTTTTAAACCATGAAAGAGATGGTTGGAATTTTGGTTGTAAGTGTAACCATCCTGCAAAAAGGAAGATTGCAGCTACAATTAATAAGAAAACTGAACCAGTGTATAAATCTTGGTTTGAACGCATACCAATTGTGTACCACCATTGGTATACACCAGATGTTGCGATGTTTACTGGACCTGAAGCTCCACCACGTGTGAAAGCATCTACTGCTGGTTGACCGAAGTGTGGATCCCAAATTGCGTGTGCAATTGGACGTACATGTAATGGGTCAGCTCCCCATTGTTCAAAGTTCCCTTGCCAAGCAACGTGGAATAGATTTCCCGATGTCCAAAGGAAAATAATTGCTAATTGACCAAAATGTGATGCGAAAATCTTTTGGTATAGATTTTCTTCTGTCATTCCATCATGGCTTTCAAAATCATGTGCTGTAGCAATTCCGAACCAAATACGACGAGTAGTTGGATCTTGTGCTAAACCTTGGCTAAATTTTGGAAATTTTAACGCCATAGTCTTTTGAATTCCTCTATAAACTCAGTTCTAAAATTCATATAATGCAATACCTATGAGGTAGATTGCGACAACGCTGTGCGTTGCAATCGCCGCTTGCTGCAATGGATTGCAATAAATTTTAGGTTTTTCAAACACTCAAAACTTAAAAAAAAATTATTCTATTACAACGAAGTTAAATCCACTTCGCTGTCAAAAAATCATAGAATAAGATTTCAGCGGGTTTTTTATCCTACTGAAATAATACGGGCTAAGAAGAAAGCCCAAGTAGTACCAATACCACCTAATAAATAGTGAGCTACACCAACAGCACGACCTTGTGTAATACTTAAAGCACGAGGTTGAATTGCTGGAGCTACTTTTAATTTATTGTGAGCCCAAACGATTGATTCAATTAATTCTTGCCAGTAACCACGACCACTGAATAAGAACATTAGAGAGAATGCCCAAATAAAGTGAGCACCTAAGAAAATTAAACCGTAAGCAGATAATGCTGAACCGTAAGACTGAATTACTTGTGATGATTGTGCCCATAAGAAGTCACGTAACCATCCATTAATTGTATTTGCACTTTGAGCGAAGTTACCACCAGTAATGTGAGAAACCCCGTTTGCACTTACTGTTCCCCAAACATCAGATTGCATTTTCCAAGAGAAGTGGAAGATTACAACTGAAATTGAGTTGTACATCCAGAACAGCCCTAAGAAAACGTGATCCCATGCAGATACTTGACAAGTACCTCCACGACCTGGACCATCACAAGGGAATCGGAATCCTAAGTTTGCTTTATCTGGGATTAAACGTGATGAACGTGCATAAAGAACACCTTTTAATAAGATTAAAACTGTTACGTGGATTGTAAACGCGTGTACGTGATGTTTAGAGCTATTTATAGCCCTAAGGACTCTATCTTCAAGTTCTTTTTGTTTCATCAATTAAACGCATGACTTTTTTTGTAGATTTTTCAGTAACGGGGTAGGCATAAATACGGTAATTCAACAACCTTGACCATCTTTTTAGTTGAATAGATCGATTACCTAAAAATGGGAAGCGTTTTAAATATTCTAAAATCCTTACATGAACGTCGAGTCTATTGGTTTCAAATCTATAATACAATTTGTAATCATGTGAATTTGTTAACGAATTCACGTTTGTGTTTATAAATCCGAAGCTTTTTGCAATATAAGTAACAAACTCTTCATCATCTTGTGTGATATAAAACTTCATACGAAGAGCAAATGAATGTGACCCGTCTTTATTTGTTCGAATGCATTTAGAACTAACCCAAAAACCAGCATCGCTTTCTAAAAAACCAGAAAACCACCCATTTCCAAGCAAATTGAAATCAAAAGTACGATTATTTAGCTCGTATAAAGATTTTTTTCTTTCTTGACGATCGACATTAATAGCTGTTAGCCAAGTTTTAAATTGACCTTGCTTTTTGCTTGTTAATAAATTGCCATTCAATAAAAAAATGATTCGTTCTAAGTTTTTTCTGTCGTGAATATAAAAACGAGTATATGTTTGTCCATCGCCGTTATCTAATTGTCGGGTAAAAGTAGTTACTCGACCAAAACCTAATGTTGTCCTGATTTTGTGCATTAATTTAGGATCTTTTTGGGTTATTTCAATTCCAAATCGATTCGTATTTTTATTACTATTTGGCCAACATAAAAAGCTACCTTCAGCCTCAAAAAAACCAATAAACCATTCTAAAAATTTTTCATCTAAAATAGGTTTATGTTGAGGGCTGCCATATTGTAAAAATTGATCGAAACAAAAACTGTTTGAACTTGTTTCGCGTATAGTCTCTGAGGATCCTTTTTGAGTTGTCATAAAATACAATTTAAATACAAGTTTCCTGCTGATTAACTATATTCCCTGACAAGATTTTACCGTAATCTAATATCACGGACTTTCAGGTATTAAATAGCAGTTCCAGCATACAGCGAAATTTTACATGATCCATTGTGTTAAACCATGAAGTCAGAAGTACCTAATGAAATAGGCATCATTGCTACTTTACCACCTACTGATACGATATCACCACCCCAGCTTAAACTTGTACCTACTAAAGCATTTGGTGCTGTTAATTGAGGTGCTAAGAAGTGAGTATTTTGAATCCATTGTGCAAAAATAGGTTGTAATTGGATAGCAGTATCCGAGAACATATCTTGTGGACGACCTAAAGCTGACATTGTATCGTTGTGAATGTATAAACCAAAACTGTGGAAGCCTAAGAAAATACATACCCAGTTTAAATGTGAAATAATTGCGTCACGGTGACGAATTACACGATCTAATACGTTGTTGTAGTTGTTTGTTGGTTCGTAGTCTCTTACCATGAAGATAGCTGCGTGAGCACCTGCACCAACAATACAGAATCCACCAATCCAGTTATGGTGAGTGAATAATGAAAGTTGTGTACCGTAATCAGTAGCTAAATACGGGTAAGGAGGCATAGAATACATGTGATGCATGTATATTTTTCCCATTTTAATGCAACGAAGTTGATTCAGCAAAGCTGCTTAATGCAACGAAGTTGATTCAGATTCAGTTTTCTTGCATGGGTTTA
>Ga0209771_1001523_pt1 | contig 14792 bp, 10 predicted proteins | sample SaaInl59LU_5_DNA_FD_184639 | JGI IMG/M metagenome (GOLD analysis project Ga0209771, IMG submission 184639) | Marine microbial communities from expanding oxygen minimum zones in the Saanich Inlet - ESP_59LU_5_DNA (SPAdes) (version 2) | ecosystem: Environmental > Aquatic > Marine > Intertidal zone...
ATATCACCTGCTTCCATCCAACTATACCGAGCTAGAGCTCCACAGCCATTGATTACACCTTGAACATTGGAAGAATAACCAGGATTCCCACTTGTCCCTTCAATTCCACCTAAAGCGTTTATGGTTGGTCCATCGAGGTAATCTTCAATTTCGCATGCATCGTCAAGGTAACCTACATGAAGTGCGGTTATGGCGCCTGCTGAACTGCCTCCGATAAAAATTCTATTGGTATCAATTTTATATTGATTATTGGTTTGTTTATCCTTGTAGAAGTATCTTATCGCCGCTCTTAGATCTTGAGTTGCACGAACTACGGCTTTAACCGCATTTGCAGAATCAATAGGGAAAAATCCTAAACGATAGTTAATCGAAGCACATGCATATCCTTTTTTAGCAAAACGCTCTGAAAACGTAACCATATCGAAGTCAGTTTTATCCCCGCCAATAAAACTACCACCATGAACCCAAATTAACAGCGGTCTTTCTGTTTCGGTATCACCTTCTGGCTCATAAAAGTCCAACTTTAAGGCATATTGTCCACCTGTCCAAGTGGCATTTTGACCAAATTCAATGTCAGAGGTTAAGGTTACGTCACTAAAGACATCACTTGCGTATCTTCCATCGGTGCAAGGTGATTGTGCGTTGGAGTGTAAAAATCCAAAGCAAACTAGGATTAGGAGTAAAAAGTTCTTCATAATATAGGTATAGTTAAGGTTTTTTCAATTTAAACTGCTGTATATCAGAAATTTGTTTGTTGAATGTTATTGATTAAAAAACGAAGGTTTTATCATGCAATCAAAATAGGTTATCAACAATAATTGTCTTTCCCTATAAATATATTAATTATTGTCCGAATTACTTGAAGTCAAAAAGAGTTTTAAAGTAATTCTTTCAGTTCTTTAAACTTTCATCTCTTCTGCTTCAGTATTTTCGATTTCAGCATCAAGGTAGTTTTGAACAATATCAATAGCATTATCAATCACGTCACTTAGTGCCACAATGTAAGTACCTTCCTCTGCAAGAGAAATCGCATGTTTAATAGCTTCTACCTCCAAAGAAACGACCTCGTGAGTTACGGATGCATCTCCTTCTTGAAGTCCATCCAAAATCAAGTTGATAATTTCGCTTTCGGTTCTACCACGAAGGTGTTTTTCTTGTCTTATAATGACATGATCAAACATTCTTGCAGCGATTACTGCACACTCTTTAATGTCTTTATCTCTGCGATCACCTACGCCCGATATAATACCAATTTTTCTGGTCGCGTCAATACTACCCAGGTAATCCTCAATACCTCTATAGCTTGTAGGATTATGAGCAAAGTCGATAAGGACCTTGAATTTTGAAAATTCAAATACATTCATCCTTCCCGGTGTCTGGGCAGCACTTGGAATAAAGGTCGCAAGTGATAATTTTATCCCCTCTGTCTTAAATCCATAGAGATAAGCTGAAAGTGTTGCGGCCAGTACATTGGCGATCATGAATTTTGCTTTACCATTCATGGTGAGTGGAATGTGAGATGCTCTTTCTACTCTAATCTTCCAGTCCCCTTTTTTAATGGTAATAAATCCATTTTCATAGATAGCGGCAATACCTCCTTCTGCACAATGCTCAAGAATAGCAGGGCAGTTTTCATCTAGGCTAAAAAGTGCCACGTTACATGAAAGTGATTTTGCGATTTCAAGACAATGTTCGTCTTCTCCGTTTAAAACGGCCCAACCATCTTTTTTAACACTTTCAACAACGACAGACTTCACACGAGATAAGTCTTTGAGGTCATGAATATCACTGAGCCCTAAATGGTCTTCTTGAATATTTGTGACCACGCCAATATCGCAAACTTTGTATCCTAAACCTGATCTTAGAATACCACCCCGAGCTGTTTCAAGCACAGCAAATTCTACATTGGGATCCTTTAAAACGTATTCAGCACTGATAGGACCTGTAGTATCTCCTTTTTCCATCATATGATTCTGGATGTAGATACCATCAGAGGTCGTAAAGCCAACCTTGTAATTATTGTTTTTTACGATATGCGCAATTAATCTTGTTGTCGTCGTCTTGCCGTTTGTACCGGTGACAGAAATTATAGGAATTCTTGATGGTTTCCCAGGAGGGTAAAGCATATCGATTACCGGAGCCGCAACATTCCTAGGGAGTCCTTCGGAGGGAGCAAGGTGCATTCTAAATCCAGGAGCCGCGTTCACCTCGAGGATAACTCCACCATTCTCCTTTAAGGACTGCGTAAGATTTGGTGCCATAATATCAATACCACAAATGTCTAATCCAATGACTCTTGAGATTCTTTCAGCAATAAAAACGTTTTCGGGATGCATTAAATCTGTTACATCAACAGAAGTTCCACCTGTACTGAGATTTGCTGTAGATTTTAGATAAAGCGTTTCCTTATCGCTAAGTATGGTCTCAAGCGTATATCCAGCATTATCAATAAGTCTTTCTGTAGAATGATCTACAGTGATTTCGGTTAGTACATTTTCATGACCATAACCTCTTCTTGGGTCTTCATTCGTGATGTCTATAAGCTCTTGTATTGTGTTTTTACCATTGCCAATTACGTGCGCAGGTACGCGCTGAGCTGCCGCAATTACTTCATTGTTGATTACAAGGATTCTAAAGTCAAACCCAGTAATGAATTTTTCAACAATAACGCGTCTTGAATATTCTTTGGCATGTTTCAAGCCCTTTACCGCATCGTCCCAATTTGTTACATTGATTGAAGCTCCTTTACCGTGATTTCCGTCAAGAGGTTTGATTACGATTGGATAACCGATGTCTGCTATTGTCTCTTCTAAATCTTCAGTATCATAACAGATGTCTCCTTTTGCTACGGGTATTGATGCTTCATCAAGCATTTTTTTGGTCTGCTCTTTATTACAAGCAATATCTACTGCAATATTACTTGTTTTACATGTTATGGTTGCTTGAAACCTCATTTGGTTCACCCCAGCTCCGAGCTGTATCAGTGAATTCCTCCCTAATCTTAAGAATGGTATATCTCGAGAAACAGCCTCATCCACAATACTTCCTGTACTTGGTCCAAGCCGCACATCTTCTCGAATTTCTTTCATATTCTGAATATCCTCCGCTAAATCATAAACTTCACCGGAAATCAAAGCTTCTGCTATTCTCACTGCCGCTTTTGCAGAATAAACGCCTACCTTTTCTTCTAAATAGTTGAAAACAACATTGTAGATTCCAGGGGTTTTTGTTTCTCTTGTTCTACCAAATCCAACATCCATACCAGCTAAAGTCTGGATTTCAAGAGCGATGTGTTCGATGACGTGCCCCATCCAAGTTCCGCGATCAACACGTTGAAAAAATCCACCATGACAGCCTTCAGAACAACGATGTTCAATTAAAGTCGGGAGTAACTCCTCTAGTCTTTCTCTGAATCCCTCGATTTTATCCGTTGGACTTTGCTCTAGTTCCTCCAAGTCGAGTCGCATTTGAATTAATTTTGTTCTTCTTATGCTCCAGATATTTGGACCTCTAAGTGCTTGAATTTTAAGTATTTTCATAGTTAAAACGATGTTAAATTAAACGTATCTCTTCCAAAAATTTCGGCAAAGGTACAACATCATTTGGATACTAGGAGAAAACTTTAACTTTTATCTAAACTAAAGTGAAATTGACTGCCAATTCCCGGAGTACTTTGGACAGAAATTTTTTGATTGTGGGCATCAATAATATGTTTGACAATGGCCAAGCCTAGGCCTGATCCCCCTTTGTGCCGCGTTCGACTTTTTTCCACCCTGTAAAAGCGTTCAAACAGGCGAATATGCTCTGATTCTTCGATGCCAATTCCGTTGTCAGTAATTTGAATCGTAGCTAATTCATCAATGGTGAATATGGTGATTTTTGTATTGCCATCTTCGATACCATAAGCAATCGAATTTCGTATTAAATTTGTAAGTACTTGACCTATTTTTTTGCGGTCAGCGGTTACAAAAGTTTCTTCATCTTGACAATCAATCTCGAATGTGATATGCTTTTTATCGGCGATAAGTTCTAGAGATTCTAAAGATTCTTTAACGAGCAGGACTAGGTCGAAGGAAACCATTTCGAGTTGAAACTTTTCAGCTTCCATTTTAGTTATACTATCAAGATCATCTAATATGCCTACGATTCTATCTGTAGCGACAGCTGCACGCTCTAAAAATTTTTGATTGATTTCATCATCCTCTAAACCACCTTCAAGTAAAGTTAATATGTAACCTTGTATTGAAAAAAGGGGTGTTTTTAATTCATGAGCAAGGTTTCCAAGAAACTCTCTTCTAAATACCTCTTGGTCTTTTAGCTTAGATATTTCCTTGGTTTGAAAATCTTTCCATTGTTCTATTTTTTCTTCAGCATTTTCAATCATCTCATCTAATGATTCATCGAGATAGGGCGCATTGATATGTTCCTGTTTTGTTTGAATAGAACGATATATAATTGCGAGTCGATGCTGAATAAATTTCTTTAGTAAGAAATTGAAAATAAAGAAAACAAAAGTTCCTCCGAGAAAGGGGATCGTGAAAAACAAATAGGATTCAACCTTTGTAATGAAAAGGTGAACAAAAAAAGTGCACAAAAAACCGAAGGCCATAGTCGCCAGGCTTCCATATAGTATTAATAGGCTGGGTTTTGGGTATTTCACGTTTAACGAATATATTTTAAGTTACGAATATAGTCTCTCTTCTTTTAATTTTTGTAATTAAAGTACCTTTTCGGTACTGGTTCAAACCAAATATATTTACATAAAAAAGCCAAGTAAGCATGCTTACCTGGCTCTGATATAATTATTGTTTAATTACTCAAATGTAATTTTCATTTCAACACGTCTGTTTTTCTGACGTCCTTCAGCTGTCTTATTGTCTGCAATCGGTGAAGTTTCCCCGAAGTATTTAACAGTCATTCTTGCCTTATCTACCCCCTTAGCCGTCAGGTAAGCTTCCACTGCTTGAGCTCTTTTTTTAGATAAGTTCAGGTTTGTTTGTGCTTTACCAACATTATCGGTGTGACCGCTGATTAGTAAGTTAAAACTTTCATTTTCCAGCATCACTTTTGATAATTCATCAAGTGACGGTTTAGACGCAGAAAGAATAATCGCTTTGCTACTAGCAAATTCTAGGTTATCAAACGCCACTTTCAGGATTTCTTCCACTGCTTCTTCTATTACAGGACATCCTTTATTACTTATTGGACCTGGTGTTTTTGGACAGTCATCCTCTGAATCTTTAAGACCATCACCATCTGTATCAGGACAACCTTTAAATTCGATAATACCTGGAATTTCAGGACAGTCATCCTCTGAATCTTTAAGTCCGTCACCGTCCGTATCAGGGCAGCCATTAAATTTAGGAATACCTGGAACCGTTGGACAGTCATCTTTTTCGTCAATGATTCCGTCTCCGTCAAGATCTGAGGGTTCTTCGATGATCTCTACAACTTTTTTCTCAGGGCAACCATTGTTTTCTTTTGGCCCAAATACAGTTGGGCACTCATCGTCTGAATCTTTTAACCCATCTCCATCTGTATCAGGGCAACCTTTGAATACAACAAGGCCTGAATCTAATGGGCAGTCATCTTCTTTATCCATTATACCATCATTGTCTGTGTCAGGACAACCCTTGAATACAACAAGGCCTGAATCTAATGGGCAGTCGTCTTCTTTATCCATTATACCATCATTATCTGTGTCAGGACAGCCGTTAAAAGCAGCGATACCCGGTGTATCTGGACAATCATCTACGTTGTCAGGTATAGAATCTCCATCTCTGTCTGGACAGCCTTTAAATGCAACCAAACCTGAATCTAATGGACAATCATCTTTCATATCGATGATACCATCATTGTCCGTATCAGGACATCCCTTGAAGGTCCAAGGTCCTGGTTCTGTAATACAATCATCGACTTTATCAGAAACTTTATCTCCGTCGATATCGCTCGGTGCGCTATATAAAATTGGAACATGAACACCAGCAAAGAATTCTACACCACGAACATTTCCTGTAGCGAAGAGTGCTCTGAAATCTGTAACTCCCATAGTTAAGGGACCTAATCGCGTTGCAACTCCTGCTTTAAACCCGCTGTAGGAATTCATGGAGATTGGTAAATGAACACCTAGCCAAGCAAAATCAAAGCTCGGTGTAACAGAGAATTGATTCGCAACCTTAACTTTTGCATCTCTGTTTCTAGATATAATATTAAAAATACCTGTTGCATTTACGTAAAATGATTTCCAAATGTGATAATCAACTTGAAAGCTAAACGCCGAGGGTGTCCGCATAAAAAAGGAAGATTCTACATCTTTTTCTCCTGCGGTCCATTCTGAGTTTCCTGCAGCACTTGACTGGCCAATCAAGGAGTCAATGATACCATCCACACCAACGAGGTCATCTGCCGAATCAAAAGTATTTAGATCGAATAAGTTAGACGTTTGTACGGAGAAGTCACGACTTAAACCACCTTTTTTGAAGCTCATTCCGCCTAAGTCTGTTAACGAGAGACCGACCCTTACTTTATACTTGTTCTGGTCACGAGCCCATAGGTTCATCTCACCATCCATGTCATACTTATAGTCTTTATATTCTGGTCTCCACTCGTAGACAACACCTAAGTCTAAACCAAAACCTCTTGCTGTTGACTTTGGGGCACCAAACATACCACTTTGATCAATGTTATCCTCCGCGATATCACCAATGCTTTCAGAATAACCATATCCGAAATCACCACTCAAAAACTGCGTCGTATCGTCGTTATATAAGTCGTAACGGAAATTGTTACTAAACATGTATGCCGCAGCATATCCTGCGAGATATTTCAGGTTTGCTCCTGCTTTTAAGAAATGTTCTCCTTCTTCTTTGATTATTTGCGAGTAATTAAAGCCGTATTCAGCCCATGTCATATGATTCACATTGATCAGCTCTTCGTTTATTTGTGTATTCCAAAAATCTGTGTCTTCTAACTCTTCCTCTGCTAGATAGGCAAGTTTTGGATCAATGTTATCGATGTTCGTAATTGAGCGTATTTTAGCTCCGAATCCAATAGCAATTTTGGGATTAATGTGAAACATTACATTGAATAGGTCAAACTGAAAGTTCGTATTAAAGCCTAAAACACCAGTAGAGTTTTTATCATAACTTTTTGGAAGAAAGCTATATCCTCCAAAATAATTTGATTCTAATCCTGGGTCTGGATCCTCAGACCATGCGTCAATAGCATCCTGATTTTCAAATGAACCTTTCCACCATTTAGGTAATATTGAAGCATCGAAAGCACCGAAATTTTGGTAGGCATTAAAATTCAAACTAAATAAATTTAAGTCAAACTTAAAACGTCCGTCAACGAAACTTGCCGGTTGTATATCCATACCCATAGTTCCTGGTAGTTACTGGAGGAGACACCTAAATAATTTTGAGAAAAGCTAGAATAGCTTAACATTAATAGAAGGATGAAACTGATTTTTTTCATTTTTAGAATTTAGTGTATTGAATTAATTTATCGCCAAGGAAAGTTGTTATTGAAATACCTCGACGGTCGTAAGTTGTTAATTGAAGACTTTTTTCACCGTGGCGCCTCTTACCTTGTTCTGTTAAATTTTCTGAGCTTAAAAGTACGATTTTGTTTTCAATACCGTCAAGGACTCCAATTTCAATAGGACGGTTTTCTCTTGTGTAAATTTGGATTTTATCAATAGAGGAGCAGTTTAATGATTTTTTACCAACAAATTGCCCGTCGGAATTAATTGCTAGAAGTTCATTTCCATTTGCAAAAAGCAGTTCTAGATTTCCATTGTTTTCAAATGCAACCTTAAATTCAAAACCCACTGGGCATTGAAGGCTCGATTGTTTTCCCTGTAAGTTGATCGTGTGCTTCCTGTCTTGGGAGATCACAACTGATTTCGCTGAAAATTTTAAGAGTTCATATGCCCCTTCTAATTCAAATTTCCTGATTGTTCTTTTTTGTTCCAAATCAATGATAAAAAGTTTGTTTTCGCACAATACAGCTACTACTTTTCTGTTTTTTTCCTTGAAAAGAACCATATCCTTTATTTTAGAGCTAAAGGAATAGGTAGATAGCGTGCGGCCGTCATTATCTGTGACGGTCATTGTATTGACGTTTGGAATAAGAAATGATATTTTCCGCTTTAATCTAAATCGTATAGGATGAACACCGCCTGAAGTTGGGAAACGGTTAAGAATACGTCCTCCCGTATCTACAATCCAAGCCTCATCTTTAAATAATATTGAAATGTCTTGATTTTTATCTGTAGACATTTCCATTAATTTCGGTGTTGATATAACCTCTTTATCAAAAGTTTTTTCCCATTTTCTAATCCCGTTTGCATATCGAATCCATTTATTAGAGGCTGTAATTAAAAAGGTGTTCCCGCGTCCTGAATAAGCATAAAAAGAATTGATTTTCTCACTAGGATTCATGGAGAAGTATGATTTACTTGGGTCATCTTCATCTTCCTTTGCGCCTGAAAAATCTATGTAGCGGGTGGTAATCCATTTTTTTCCAGCTTCGCTAATTGCAAAAGGTGTTAGATTTCGCTCGTATGAGCGGTAAAGCACTTTTTTAGGTAAGCCAGCGTATATACGTTCTGCTTTTTTTTGATTTTTATTCAATGAGTTCCCCATTGCTATTTCAGCGCCAAGTGCATCAAACAAAGCCTTGTCTTCCGAAAGAATGACAAAGTTTTGAATATCGGTTACGTACATTCCTTTTGAGAAGTCCTTTCGAAAACTGGAGGTTAATATAAAATTTCGGAGGTACCTGAAGTTCGCTTCGGTTTGTTGCTCACCCAATTTTTCACTTAAGTTATCAAGTGCTCGTTGCCCATCTTTCATATCCATGATGAAGATATGTTTGTCAGCTTTTTTTAGGACTAATAATCCGGTTTTAATCCAATTTGAAAACATATTATTAGCAAAGACAGTATCCGTTTCTTTTAAGTAGTTCAATTCATAGTAAGTGTAAGAATCAAAATCAGAGGGAATGAATTTAGAGAAGACAGCTTGATCATCTGTGTTTTTAACCTCCTTGTTGATGTTTGGATAATCTGCATATGAAATGAGTGCGTTTGTTTTCTCATAAAAGTCTGTCACTTGAACTGTGGCATCAATAATATTAATTCGACTGCGACTTGCCTTTTTATCTATTTCAAAGAATAAGCTACTTTTTGTATTCTTAATCTTTGGGGTTCTTAAAATTAATTTGTTTTCTGTATAGTTACCTTGGTATTCGCCGAACGTAAGCTTACGATTACCCGTGAATTTCACTTGATGTTTACCGTTTATGAAGAGTGACCTGAGCGTGTTTTGAGTCCAATCATAATTGCTTTCGAATACGACAATTCCCCGTTTCTTGCTAAAATATATTGTGCAGTTTTCAGGAGTGCTTGGAGCCAAACTACTTATGAGGTCCGCATTTAAGGGAATCGTTTCAATTGTTTCATTGATTGGATTTGATGCGTATGGAAAGTTAATTGCAAAAATGGTTTCATCCTCAAGCGCAAAATAATTTGAAACGTTTTGACTCTCCTTTTCAATGGTTAATTCCCCCATTAAGACAAACGTTGCATAGGAACAGGTAGTAACCAATAAAAGCACCAAAACCTTATTTAGCATAGTTCAAAGTTACATGCATACGCGAATGAATTTCAGTAAGCATAAAAATGAAATGAACAGCGGATTGTTTACTTAAAAAGCTTTAGTTGATTTTCGCCTCCAAGCAGATTGAATGTCATTCTGTGTTCAGAGGTAGGGCCAAATTCTTTTATTGCTTTTCTGTGTTTTTTTGTAGGATAACCTTTGTTTTTAAGCCAGTCATATTCAGGGTGCTTTATGTGAAGGGCTGCCATGATATTATCTCTTGTTGTTTTTGCAATTATGGATGCAGCGGCTATGGACTGGAAAAGGCTGTCTCCTTGTATAATACAGCTATGGGGTATTGTCTTATAAGGGTTAAACCGATTACCATCAATAAGCAGATGTTCAGGCTTACATTTTTTAAGCGCATCAATAGCCCGGTGCATAGCTAGAAAGCTCGCATTTAAGATATTGATTTCGTCAATTTCAAAATTAGTCACGATACCTACGCCATAATCGAGTGCTTGAGCGAAAATCTCTTCTCTCAGTAGGATTCTGTCCTTTTCGCTAAGTTTTTTTGAGTCGTCTAATCCGGCGATTTTCTTATTAGGATTTAAAATCACGGCGCTTGCAACCACAGGTCCCGAAAGACAGCCGCGTCCAGCCTCATCACAACCTGCCTCAATTACCTTTTCATTAAGATAAGCTTGTAAGCTCTTCATAATTTAAAATTCGTAAAAATATTGTAGATTAGCAGAAATTAATTGACATGAAATCTTTCTTATTTTCCTTCCTTTTCATCGTAGTATCATTTTCCTCCATCTGTCAAGAAGCTACTGTTGATTCAAAAGCGCTTTTTGAACAGTCCATATCGGATGGTGCGATTAATATGACGCTTCCTTCTTCTGTTACGGGTGAGGATGTAGAAACATATTCTAAATATTACACACCTTACTTCGCCACAAACTATGATGTCGCGTCTCATAAAGTGACTTTTACGATGGTAAACAATGATGCTAAATCGAGAAGAGTAATTATGAGATTTCTAGGTGCAAATAAAATCCAGACGGTTCTAGTTGAGGACCAGGTTTTTTTGATGACTGATTTTTACAACGCTTTCCTTAAGTAATATTAGAAAATTTCCTTATACCGTTCGGTGAAATAAGAAAATCCAGACTTATATCCGTATTTTCTATGTTTTGTATAGTTATAGGTTCGGCTGTATGACATACCCCAATTTTTATACAGGCTGCTTTTGTTTGACTTAAAAAACGATCATAGAATCCGCCACCATAACCCAATCTGTGGCCATTAGCATTGAATCCGAGCATCGGAACAATAACGACGTCTATTTCGTCGATTTCAATCTCAACTCCGTTTACAGGCTCTGGGATACCATATTCATTTTTCTTTATTTGCAGATCGCTTTGATAATGAATCGGAGTCATTTCTTTCGTAGCGAAATTTGTACGATTTACAGTAACTCTACCTTTTAAAAGGGTTATTTTTTCAATAAGAGGATAAAGGTTGAGTTCTTTGTTTTTTTGTATTGGAAGGAAAATATTTACCAGGGTACCCTGCCATTTAAATCCTCTTAAAAGATGTTTAATGACCGCCTGAGAAATGTTTTCTATTTCTGTTTTCGAAAGATTATTTCTTTCAGATTTTAAGATATTTCTAAGTTCATTTTTTTGCATTTGATAACAAATATCAATATTCCTTGATTTAGAACCAACCTTTTTTATAATTTGTACGTCAAATAGAAGAACCTATAAATATGACCCGGATTATTAAAAACATTTCGTTAATAATGTTGTGTGTAAACATTAGTTATGCTCAGGATGATTTTTCTTTCGATGAAGATTTTAGTTTTGAGGATGACAATCCAGTTACTTTTAATTCAACACGTGTCATTTCAGGTCATTCAGTGGAGGTCTTACCACCTCAAACTTTTGAAATGCGTATCGAACATAGATTTGGAGATATTGCCGGAAGTAATGGAGGGTATCAAACAATGTTTGGTTTTGATAATGTATCCGATATGCGAATTGCCCTTGAGTATGGAGTCAACGAAGATCTTATGCTCGGATTTGGCCGTTGTAAAGGAACGTCACAGCCATACCGGTCTTTATTAGACGGCTTTGTAAAATACAAAGTCTTGAGTCAAGCTAAAGAACAGGCCCCTGTCTCACTGACCGCGGTTGGAGGCGCATCTTTTACATATCAAGAGGCTTCTTCGGATATTAGTAGTATTAGTCATTTCCCCGAAACTACCCACAGATTATCTTACTACACACAATTAAACATTGCGCGTCGTTTTGGAAAGATATTGAGCGTGTGTTTGATGCCAACATTTGTACACAGGAATTATGTTGCTGCTGATGATGTTAATTCTTTATTGTCATTAGGTACAGCAATTCGAGTCAGACTTTCTAAAAAATTCTTCTTATTGGCAGAATATTATCATTGTATCAATGAAGGGGACTTTCGTAAGAACGGATATAATAACAGTTTAGGTTTAGCGCTTGAATGGTCTACGTTTGGTCATAATTTTACAATTAATTTTACGAATTCAAAAGGATTGGGAGAAACCCAATTTATACCTTATACTTTTGAAAATTGGTCAGATGGTCAATTCAGATTAGGTTTTTGTGTGAGTCGTCAATTTGCCATTAAAAAATGAAGAGTCTAATTTTAATAGTTTCCTTTATGGTATTATTCTCCTGTTCAAAAGATAAGGTAATCGATAATCAAGCATCTATATGTACTGATGAGGTTCTTTTTGCACAGGAAATTGAACCATTGATAAATCAATATTGTATCGGCTGTCATAGTGCAGGTTCTTCTTCCGGTGGTTATAATCTTGAAGGTCACTCAAATATTGCGAATCAATCGCAACAAATTTTAGGCGCGATGCAAGCAGATGGTTTTCAACTAATGCCCATTGGAGGTCCCGCTTTGAATGACACCTTGATACAGCGTTTTAGATGCTGGATTGAACAAGGAAAATTAGATAATTAATAACGAAAATGAGAAATATGAAAAAAACGCTAACGCTTACTCTTGGTGCATTTGCATTGACACTATTAGCATTTCAATGGGGGGCCGATATGAATCAAGAAGCCTTTAGACCCATGAATTCGGGTGGAGCCGGTCCTGGAAAAACTGGTGCTCCAGGTGAATCAAACTGTACGGCCTGCCATTCTGGTTCTGTTATGGATGGCGCAAACGTCAATGTTCTAACCATTTCAGACGCTTCGGGCCCCGTTACATCTTATGTGCCGGGTAATACTTATGCGGTCACCTTGGCAATGACTACAAATCCCCAGAAAAAAGGATTTCAAGCAACTGTTTTAAATAACGCTGAAGATATGGCTGGTTCATTTAGCGCATCAATGAGTACTGCGATAAGTTCTTTAAACGGTCGAAGTTATGCGAATCACATATCAGCGAGTAATACAAGTTCTGTTTCTGAATGGCTTTGGGATTGGACTGCGCCTTCTTCAAATACAGGAGATGTTACTTTTTATGTATCGAGTAATCATGCGAATGGTAATGGTACGACCAGCGGTGATGAAATCTTTTTATCCCAACATACCTTTACTGAAGACAATGGAGCATCTGTCAGCGAACAGGCTTTTTCAGCACAAACGGCATCCTTTATTGCCGAAACGAATGAATTATTTATTGTAATGAACCATTCTGATCTCGGTTTATTAAACGTTGGACTCTACGACATAAACGGAAAACAAGTTTTAAACAAAAAGAAATTGATGCTTTCGTCAGGTGAAAACGTACTGAGGTTCAAGGTCAATACTTCAATAGATAATGGTACTTATGTACTTGCATTGAAGCAAGGAGGAGAACAAATAACAGAAATGGTCAAGATTTTAAGATAATTTCTACACGCGTAAACCACTCATTTGTAGTGATTAACACAGTGATTTGCCTATTTATTAATTTAAATGGGCATTTTTTTTCATTTTTTTCTTGGTATAACAAAAAGAGTATATATCTTTGCACCCCGCAAGTAATTAAGCGTATTATTTTGTAAGAGTCCTTTTAGTTTGAATTAAGCGAGAGGATTTTTTATTGTTTAGGAGTTTGAAAGCGAATAAATGACAAAAGAGAGTTCTTTGAATTATTGAAGGAAAATTAAGAAAACAGCGAATCAAGATTAAGAATTAACATCACGAGCTTTAAAATTCGAAGTTATTATACAACGGAGAGTTTGATCCTGGCTCAGGATGAACGCTAGCGGCAGGCCTAACACATGCAAGTCGAGGGGCAGCACAAAGATAGTTTACTATTTTGGTGGCGACCGGCGCACGGGTGAGTAACGCGTATGCAACCTACCTTATACAGGAGTATAGCCCGAAGAAATTCGGATTAATCCTCCATAGTATTTTCTAATGGCATCATTTGGAAAATTAAAGCTTCGGCGGTATAAGATGGGCATGCGTCCTATTAGCTAGATGGTAAGGTAACGGCTTACCATGGCTACGATAGGTAGGGGGCCTGAGAGGGTGATCCCCCACACTGGTACTGAGACACGGACCAGACTCCTACGGGAGGCAGCAGTGAGGAATATTGGGCAATGGAGGCAACTCTGACCCAGCCATGCCGCGTGCAGGAAGAATGCCCTATGGGTTGTAAACTGCTTTTATTTAGGAATAAACCTCTCTACGTGTAGAGAGCTGAATGTACTAAACGAATAAGCACCGGCTAACTCCGTGCCAGCAGCCGCGGTAATACGGAGGGTGCAAGCGTTATCCGGAATCATTGGGTTTAAAGGGTCCGCAGGCGGACGTATAAGTCAGTGGTGAAATCCTGCAGCTTAACTGCAGAACTGCCATTGATACTGTACGTCTTGAATTCGGTCGAAGTGGGCGGAATGTGTAGTGTAGCGGTGAAATGCATAGATATTACACAGAACACCGATAGCGAAGGCAGCTCACTAGGCCTGGATTGACGCTCAGGGACGAAAGCGTGGGGATCAAACAGGATTAGATACCCTGGTAGTCCACGCTGTAAACGATGATTACTCGTTTTCGGCGATATACAGTCGGAGACTAAGCGAAAGTGATAAGTAATCCACCTGGGGAGTACGATCGCAAGGTTGAAACTCAAAGGAATTGACGGGGGCCCGCACAAGCGGTGGAGCATGTGGTTTAATTCGATGATACGCGAGGA
>Ga0209771_1001525_pt1 | contig 14784 bp, 11 predicted proteins | sample SaaInl59LU_5_DNA_FD_184639 | JGI IMG/M metagenome (GOLD analysis project Ga0209771, IMG submission 184639) | Marine microbial communities from expanding oxygen minimum zones in the Saanich Inlet - ESP_59LU_5_DNA (SPAdes) (version 2) | ecosystem: Environmental > Aquatic > Marine > Intertidal zone...
TTTTCACCACCGTCATACGTGCAATCTGAAACGTTGCAAGCATAATCATAACCCGTTGGTAACCCATCGACACTCGTTACTGTGAACCCTTGGATTTCAGAACCAATAAAGGCTTCTAAAGCGGGGTCTCCACCTGTAATGTCTTCCGTTACTGCGTCCGGAACTTTAAAGTTGAGGTCAGTAGAATAAGCGACACCATCTTCTGCTAAAGGGAAGTTCGTAGTTGTGTCAGGCCAAATGCCATAAGTCGAGTCTGCGAAGTTTGCACCTGGCGTACAGGATTGTGCATTTAATTGCGCAGAAAAGATAAATACTGCACAAAAATAAAGTAGAATTTTTTTCATATTTATTGGTTTAGTGTATTTCAAAAATAACTTTTTTTACCGCGTACACCAAACCTTTAGAAAACATTTCCCACGTTTCATGTGAATAGCGTATTTTTGGATATGATTATTTATAACGTAACGGTGAGCATAGATAACTCCATTGAACAAGAGTGGTTGTCTTGGATGAGAACCAAGCACATCCCAGATGTAATGTCTACTGAGGCTTTTCGCGAATGTAAATTGTCAAGACTATTAACGGGAGAAGAACAAGGTGGGAAAGCCTACTCCGTAATGTATGTGGCTTTTAGTAGAGAGCACTTAGACCAGTATCAAAAAGAACACGCCCACAAGCTTCAAGAGGAACATTCACGAAAGTACCAAGGAAAGTTTGCCGCGTTTAGAACCGAATTAAAGATTGTTGAGGAGTTTTATCATGAAGGTTAAAGCAAAGAAACATTTAGGTCAGCATTTTTTAAAAGATGCCTCGATCTGTCAGCGAATTGCTGAAAATTTACCACTCGCTAAATGCCAAAATGTACTTGAAGTGGGCCCAGGAACAGGTGCGTTATCGAAATGGCTTATTGATGACGAACGCATCCAAGAACTATACCTTATGGATGTAGATGAAGAATCCATCGCTTATCTCAAAATAGCATATCCCGAAAGGGCATCGGAAATTCTTTTGGAAGATTTTCTACGATACGATATCAATGCATTTATACCGGGACAGAATTTTAATGTTGTAGGTAATTTCCCCTACAATATTTCTTCTCAAATATTATTTCGTTGCTTAGAGTTCAAAGATCGTATTCCTGAGGTAGTTGGAATGTTTCAAAGGGAAGTTGCCCAAAGAATTGCCCAAGGTCCAGGGAGTAAGCAATATGGTATTCTAAGTGTTTTTATGCAGGCCTATTATGACATTGAATATCTTTTTACGGTAGATGAGGATGTTTTTGATCCGCCCCCGAAAGTGAAATCAGGCGTTATTCGTTGTATTCGAAACGAACGAAAGGCTTTGCCTTGTGATGAAAAACTTTTTAAAACTGTTGTTAAAACGGCGTTTAATCAGCGAAGAAAGACTTTACGAAATTCATTGAAACCGCTTTTGCGAGGGCTGGAGCTACCTGAGAAATATTCATGGGAACGTCCTGAGCAATGTTCCGTTGAGGACTTCATATTACTCACAGAGCTGATCAATAATAATACTGCTTAATTTCGGAGTTCTCTTCCTTTTTCGAATTGTTTTCTGATGTAGACCTCACCATTGTTGTCGAAAATGATAAATGCGCCATCTTTAAGGTTGTTTTTGTAAGAGATTTGATATTTGATTTCTCCGCGTCTTGAGAACTGCTGAAATAACCCATGGAGTTCACCTTCTTTATATTGTGCTATAATCGTAGGTATAACACCCCCTGGATAATAATCGATAAAGGTCCCGTTCTTTTTACCTTTTTTGTATGTCCCTTCTGCTTTTATTGCGAAGTCAGATTCCGAATATGCTTTAAATGAACCATGTAATACCGAAATTGCATCATCTCGACCAATCACTGTGATTTCATTCTCGTTTTTAGCACTTTTGACTACTTTATAATTTTCTTCGAGCAAAATATGTTTTTTATCGTCATAGGTTATCCACGTTCCAACTTTAAGCCCTTTTTTATAGCTTCCGGATAGTAGAAGTGTTTGGTTCGGGCTAAATGAAGACCAGTCACCGTTTAAAATCCCTGCTTTGAATGTAGCTTTGTTTTTGACCTTGCCATTTTCCCAATAGTTTTTCCACTCGCCTTCTTCTTTCCCCCCTTTATACAGACCTGTCATCAGAAGATTTCCAGATTCGTAGTTAGTCACCCACGGACCATCTTTAAGATCGTCAAAATACATGCCCTCTTTAAAAAGTGTTCCAGTATTAAAGTAATAAACCCATTTCCCGTGTCGTTTTCCTTTTTTATAATTTGCAGTGTAAGAGAGTTGACCAGTTGAAAAATAATATTCCCACGCACCGTTTTGAAGCCCTTTATAAAAAAGACCCTTCATATCAAGTTGTCCAGACGCGTTATACCAACTCCAGCCCCCATCCTTTTCGCCATCTGAATAATTTCCTGCGGTGTTAATCGTGGAATCGGCATTCATTTCAAGGTAGCTACCATGGAGTTCACCCCTATTATAATTGATGCATTTCTCGACTTTTCCATTTGTAAAGTAAAATGTCCACTTGCCTTGTTTGAGCCCTTTGAAAAAACCACCAGAAACAGAAATGATTCCATTTGCTAATCTTTCTTCAAAAGGACCAGTCATTAAGCCCATAGTATAACTGTAATTTTCTTTTAGACCGCCACTTACATAGTATGTCTTTATCGCGCCTTCTCCATTGAGAATTAACTGAGTATGTGAAGAGTCGTTAAGAAAATGATCTGTTAGATAGACGGTATCATTTGAAATTCTTTTTCGTGATTTAAGTGCGCCATCATTGTAATAGTAAAGCCATATTCCAACGGGGCTTCCCATTTCATAAAGACCTTGTGTAATTAGGGTCTCATTTTCATTCCATTCCTTGAAAATACTATCGGCGACATTAAAGGTGAAATAGCTCTCACTAGCTTTTACTTTATTTGAATGAAATGATAACTGGGCACCATGAATACGGTCACGGAAAAAATGCTGCTCTTCAGTTAGGTTTCCTTTTGCGTCGTAAAACCACCATTTACCGTGTTTTTCTTGTGTCTCTCCAATAATTTGATCTGTGTAATAGGCGCCTCTAGCACGGATATGCTTTTTTTCAATATCCCAGTATAAACGAACTCTTTCTGTTAAGTTTTCTTCGCGTACATTTTGAGAAAAAATAAAATGTGGTGCACTAAGAAGAAGCAGGAAAAGAAGCAATAATTTCATCATAATTTAAGGCTTACAGAGGATATATTTTAAAGTAATTCTGAAATAAAAGAACCACGCCAAATAAGAAAAAAACGATACCTATCAATCTATTTAAACCGATTAATACACGATCGGTTACAAGAGGTTTGAGTTGCTTAGCACCAAGTATTTTTAATAAATCAAATCCCAAAAAAGTCGTTAAAACAATCATCAGGAAAAGAAAGAGCATAAAGTCACTCGCCCCATCAGAAATAGACTGATTAGCTAAGGTTAAAACACTGAACCAATAAAACAGAACGAGAGGATTTGCAAAATTGAGAAGAAAGCCTTTAAGAAATGTTCGGACAAAGTCCAACTTTTGATAATCCATATTTTCAATGGACGATTCTGATCTTATTTTCAGTTTTTTGAAGTAGTTCACAATCCCATAGATGATAAATATGCCGCCACCAATAAAGCCAAAAATGGCCTTATTCGTACCCGTAGACATTTTATCTACCTCAGCATAGAAAAGGTATGCTAAAAGGATATACAAGGCATCGCTTGCCAATACACCTAAATCAAAAATAAGGGCTTCGCGAAATCCTCTACGTATACTTGTTTCGAGAAGCACGAAAAACACAGGGCCAATCATGACGCTCAATAAAAACCCAACACTACATGCCTTTAAAAGGAACTCCATATAACAAATTTAAAATTTCTTTCTCGTAATAATAGAGCACTTCAATAGAATGGGAATAAATGTCAAGAATAATGTTTGCCCTCTTTCTGTTTTTATTCAAGTAAACTCATTAAATTTGTGAAAAATTGAAACGATTCATATGAAAACTAAGGAAGCAAATGACAAGCTTGATAAGATTCTAGCAAAAGTTGAAAAGAAAGGCGTTGAGGCTCCAAAGCTTATTGAAACTTTAAAAGACTTGCGAAACATTGCTTTGAAGGAGCAGGATCCTTTGGTGGTAAAAACCTTAAGGTTGACCTATGAGTTCATTGAAGAGAATAAAAATTTCAGTGTTCAAGCACAGTATGAAGAGGATGATGAAGGGAATGAATACCCTCTAGAGATTGAAGATACAGACAATCTCGTATATCTATTGACGCTGCTAAAAGATGCTGAACATAAAATCAATAGAGAAGAAATAAAAGATTACAGGACAGTTCTCAAAGAAGAGCTGTATTAATTTTTACTTGCTCAAAGCAACCCTTACTTAAACTTTTTCGTCTTTAAAACATAGTACGAACAATTTCTTTGTTCATATTTGGTTTTATTTAACTTGCAGATTACCTGAAAAGATTTTGAACAATTTTTGATTTCTTTTCAGGTTTTTTTATTCGCAATAATTGCAATACTTAGAATCTTCGTTGTGTTCGAAGCACTCGTTTTTATCAAAAATCTCCTCAAGTAATTCTTCAAGAAAGGGTTTAAATAAGACACATATTTCTTCCAGACTCTTGGTCTTTGAATTTAAAACATAGGCCATTCTATTGACATCTGTAAGTGAAAAAATACTTGTTTCAGAGGGGTAAAATCCATAGTTTTCTTTCAAAAACAATGCATACATTGTGAGTTGAACAGCATGTTTACATTTTGAAAAGCTTAAAACCGCTGAATCCTTTTCAGAAAACTTTACATCGTCCTCTTTAACATTTCCTGATTTGTAGTCAATGACTCTATATTGATCGCCGATTCTATCAATTCTATCTATATACCCAGTAAAAGTTATTTTTCTTTTTGTGCCATGTACAAGAAGCTCGAGCTCCATGGACTGTTTCGCTTCAACTTGAACAATAAAGAGCTCGTCATCTATATGCTGCAACAATTCTAATTCTTTACGAAGGGTGTTTTCTACGGTATCTTGAGCAATAGTATAGCTTACAAGGTTTTTACCTTTTAAAAACAGGTGCTCATCTTTATCGAAATAATTATAGAATTCATCATACAATACTTTCTTGTACTGCTTGAGCATTCCAAGGACATCTGCTTCTTTTAGTGCTTTGGGTTTAGGTAGGACTTCTTTGCCTTCTGCATCATAGAGGGCAAAGGGTTTATATAGGAATTCTAATGCATGATGAATCAAGGAACCGAACTGTTGACTTTCTATCCCCTCCTCAACATTTCGCTCCTCTCCAAGTTCAGCAATATAGCGGTAATAAAAGTCTAATGGACACCTGAGATAGGTATTAATTGAAGAAGCTGAAATTGCCTTTTTGAAGTAATTCTCAACTCGACCCATTATGAGTGGAGAACGCTCTATAATCTGAGAATTGCTTTCTGAAACTTCAGAAATCGGAACATTATATTGTAGATTTTGAATTTTAATATTAGGATTGATGCGTTCCAACTCTAATTCAAGTTGAAGAAGGTAGCGGCTTTTTTCCTGAGAGCCTATTTGTTCACTCGTTGATGAAAATGTAGCTATTAATTGTTCACAGCTACCAAGTAAGCGATAAAAGTGGTGCGCAAATAAACCTTGTTTTTCCCTGGTTGTTGGAAGGCCTAATCCGTGGCGTAAATCCATTGGAATAAAGGATTGTATTGGATTTGTGGCTGGTAATTTGCCCTCATTCATCCCCAGTGCAATAATCGTTTTAAAGTCAAGCATTCTAGTTTCTAAAAGCCCCATTACCTGCAGTCCTTCTTGTTGGTCACCTGAAAAAGAGATTGACCGACCTATCCAATGCTGATCAAAGAATAGTTTAAAACTTTTTTGACTCATTTTTGGGATGCCCTCCTCAATAATATTTTCTAGTTCAACCAGCGCGTCGTCTAGGACGTGAAGTATCGTTTTCTCAAAGTTGACTTCGTTATCCATGCGGTCCAGAAAAAAAGCATTGAGTCCTCTGATTTGCCTCAGCGCTTTTCCCCAATTTTCGGACCAATCCTCAAATACAAGTCCGCAAAGGATACTTAAATCTTTACTTTTTTGAAGCACTTTAGGATTTTGGAATATGCGGTTGAATCGAATAGCATTACGTTCGACATCTCCTAAGTCTTGCACCTCATCAATGCTCAAGGCACTGATTGTGAAAGAATGATTGATGAATCGTTGTAAGTCATAAAAATAGATGGAGTTGGATTGAAATTTTATTTTATTTTCTTGTATTTGAAATAAGATGTCAATCCATGATTTAACTGCTGTTTGCGTTAGTGGTAAACCGAGGGTTAAATTGGTTTTACTCACATTCTTAGGGATATGATGGATCATTGACCCAATCAATGCTTCATCGCACAGAAGAACAAGTGTATTATTGACTTCTTCTTCACTAAGCTTACTAAGTTCGTCTGCTGCAATTTTTACTTGTCCAATGTGCTGTGCGCACTCTATGATTTTTACATCCATACTCTTGTTAAGGAGTTTTTCCGCTGGCTTTGGATTGTAGCTTTCGCCCAGGTAGTCATGATTTTTTCTCAAAAAGTTTCCTGCTTCATGCAATTTATCATTGATATAAAAGGTATCTGACTCACTCAAGAAGACCCCTTTTTTTGCATCAATAATTTTTTTAATTGACACCAGTTCTGCTTTTGAAAGTGCATTGAAACCAGCAAAAATAAAATAGTTTTTTGCGCTTGAAGAGAGAAAGTCTTGCCGTTCTTCTGCAAATTTCTTGTAAGCCCTTCCAGAAGTCACTTGTCCATTCTTTTTGAGTGACCCATTAAAAGAGGTATACATTTCAGGTAGTTTTTCCCAGAAGCCAAGAAATTTCTTCTGCGATTCAGAGTATGCCTCTTCATCAATCTGCCAACTTTCTAATTCCTTAATTGAAGCTAAATTTTTAAATACAGCAATGGGATTTAATAAGTAACGGTCTATTTCGTTGAAGTCTTTTACCGCAATTTTACCCCAGCTTAAAAACTCCTCGAAATTCTCATTTGGAATATCTTGAAATTTCTGAGCGATTTCGTGAAGACATAAGAGTTGTCTTGTCTCATCTGCGACTAAAATCCCTTCAGGCTTCATCCATTTGTCAATGGTCTGAATATTTGGAGCCAAAATAGGCTTGGTAAGTGTTTTGGCAATTTGAACACGTAACTGATTCGCAGCCCGATCAGATGGTACAATGACATTAAGATGCTCCATATTAACCCCTGATTCGGTAATATGAACGACTACTTTTTCAATAAAAGAGTTTTGAAAGGATAAAATCTTTGACATTATTCTTCAATAGGTTTAGTGAAGACTCTTTGAATGAGATTTTCTCCAAATGAATAGGGGATATAGGCCATAGATGAAATGGGTTTCGTCATGATGATTGGGGCATTTAGGCCTAATGCTATTTTTCCATGAGAACCTTCGAGCCCCATGGCATATGCGGCGTTCAGCGTCATAGCATTTAGAGCTTGCTCTGGTGTTAACCTCATCTTTATACAGGCTAGAGACCAAATTTGTGACATGCTGTAACATGGAGTTGATCCCGGATTAAAATCACTAGCTAAGGCAAAAGGTATGTTTTCTTCAATTAAATCTGTCGCTTTTCCAAAAGGGATATTTAAGAAATGTGAACACCCTGGAAGAAAGGTCGGCATGCATTTACTTCCTTTCAGCGCCGCGATATCTTTTTCATTTAATTCTTCAAGATGATCCACACTTAACGCTCCTGATTTAATTGCTGATGCTACACCTCCTATGGTCGTGAATTGATTCACATGCACCTTGGGTATAAGACCAATTTTTTTTCCCGCGTCAAGAATACGCTCCATCTCTTCAACTGAAAAATAATTTCGCTCACAAAAAACATCGATATAATCCGCGAGACCCTCAGCTGCAATAGCCGGCAACATCTTTGAAATAATCTCATAAATGTAGCCTTCATGATCATTTTTATAATCGATTGGGAAAGCATGCGCGCCTAAAAAAGTGGCTTTTATTTCAATAGGTGCTTTTACTTTTATCCTCTTGATTACACGAAGTATTTTCAACTCAGCCTCCACAGATAGACCGTAACCAGACTTTATTTCTAGGGCGCCTGTTCCACTTTCAATGATCCGCTCAACGCGTCTAAAGGAGATATCGAAAAGTTCATCCTCAGTAAGTTGTGAAAGCGCTCTGGCGGAATTTAAGATACCACCACCTTTGAGAGCAATCTCCTCGTAGCTGAGCCCATTAATCCTATCTACAAACTCTCCTTCTCTCGTTTTGGCAAAAACAGTATGTGTATGCGCATCGCAAAAAGCGGGCAATACGTAACACCCTTCTGCATCAATGACTTCAAGATTCCTCCAGTCGTCAATCCCATCCCAATCGTCCATTGAGCCATATGCTACAACCCTACAGCCGTCCTCTAGGGCCAAAAAGGCGTTTTCAATCATAGGTACTTCAGCGGCATTAGGACCGCCAACACGATGAGGTAAGTTTTCGCCAACCTGCACTAAACCTTTTATGTTTTTAATAAATATATTTTTCATAATTACGGCATTCTTATGGTAAAGATAATTTTTATTCATTTCGTTTCCTCTTCCTTTTTTTAGGAATTTGTATCTTATATGAAGCAATGAAAAACAAAGGTAAATATGGAGAAGAACTGGCGGCAAAGCATCTGCTCTCTAAGGGATATAAGATACATTTTCAAAACTATCGATTCGGAAGATTAGAAGTCGACTTGGTATGTGAATTCCAAAACATGATCATTATTGTTGAGGTTAAAGCACTAAGTTCTATTGCATTCAAGCTGCCTTATGAGTCTGTATCAAAGGTCAAGCAAAAGAAAATTATTCAGGTCTCCAATCATTTGTTAAATGAAAAATTCTTGAATAGCGATTGCCGTTTTGATATTGTATCCATTTTTCTTTCAAACAAAGGCCCTAAAATTGAACATATCGAAGATGCTTTCGTTGCGGAAATTGATCAAGGTTATTGAAAATTGAGTAATTTCAAATCGTGAAGATCAGTCTTATTTTCTTTGTTGCCCTCAGCTTTCAATTGTTTGGTCAAGAGTATGGTAGTGAAGTAAAGAAAACACTTCCTGAAAAAGGTGCGGGATGTGCACCGCCTACAACCTCCACCTACATGGAGATCAATAATGTTCGCGCCTTAATGCACACTGCGGGTAATTTATGGCAAATCCCCGGATTGAATAATTCTCAGTACGAGGTACCGAAGAATTCTGGAATTATGGCATTATTCACGGCAGCATTATGGCTCGGTGGGACAGATGTCAATGAGCAGCTTAAGTTAGCCGCCTTACGCTATCGAAATGGACAGGACTATTGGACAGGTCCGCTTTCTGAGGTATTTGCTGAAACTGATTACGAAACCTGTGATGCTTATGACCGACATTTCATTACTACTCAAGATATGATTCGGGAATTCACCTCTTGGTTTGAATCAGGAATTGCAGATCAAGAGAATGGAACGAATACTCAGGCCATACTGCATCCAAATTATGAAGTTCCAGAAATTATAAAGAATTGGCCTGCGCATGGCGATCTTTCGGCCGGGCAAGATTATTATTTGGCACCATTTTTTGATTACAATGAAGATGGACATTACAATTGGCAGGATGGAGATTATCCATGGCACGATATTAACAGAACTAAAGAATGCACTGTTGACAGAACTGTTTCTTTGTATGGTGATTTGAATTTCTGGTGGGTGATGAACGACAAAGGGAATATTCACACCGAGACAGGAGCAGATCCTATAGGTATGGAAATTCGTTCTCAAGCATTTTCTTTTGCATCAAACGATGAGGTCAATAATATGACTTTTTACAATTATGAGCTCATTAATAGAGGGACACAGACTTTATACAACACCTATTTTGGTTTTTTTACGGATGGAGCGCTTGGAGATCCATATGACGACTATGTTGGCTGCGATGTTAATCGTGGTTTGGCCTATTATTACAATGGAGATAATCTAGATTTAGACAATTCGGGTTATAAAGGTTATGGCTCTTCTCCTCCCGCTGTTGGCGTAGATTTTTTTGAAGGTCCTTATCAAGATAATGACGGTATTGACAATGCCTTTGGAATAAATGAAAATGAAGCCTTAAATGGTATCGGTTTTGGTGATGGGATTCCCGATAATGAAAGATTTGGAATGCGTCGATTTTTATATTACTCAAATACGACTAATGGTGCAAACCCAAATCAAACAGACCCCACAAATGCATCTGATTATTACAATTATCTCAAAGGGTTTTGGAAGGATGGGTCAAAGTTCATTTATGGGGGAAGCGGGCATATCTCAGATGAGGAAGCGGACCCAAATACACCATGTGATTTTATGTTTCCAGGGGACACCGACCCATTAGGTTGGGGGACAGGTGGTTATCCTCAGGAACCATGGACTGAACAAAGTAGTAATAACACCCCAAATGACAGGCGTTTTGTTCAATCCGCTGGCCCCTTTATTTTAAAACCCGGTTCTGTTAATAATATAACCGTTGGAATTGTCTATGCCAGATCAAATGGCGGAGACCCTTTTGCATCTGTTGAGGTCTTAAGACGTGCTGACGATAAAGCGCAGGCGTTATTTGAAAATTGTTTCAAGATTTTAGAGGGGCCTCATGCTCCAGACTTGATAATCCAAGAGCTTGAAAATGAACTTATTCTTACTTTGGACAATAATTCTTCATCAAACAATTACCAGGAGAGTTATGCTGAATATGATCCGTTTATTGTTTCTGAAGATTCGTCAGCTGATAAATATTATCGTTTTCAAGGCTATCAAATTTTTCAGCTCGTCAATGATCAGGTTTCGTTGTCAGAATTAGATGATCCCACTAAGGCGAGGTTGGTCGCGCAGTGTGACAAAGCAGATGGTGTTGACCGACTTATAAATTTTGATTTTGATGATGCCCTCGGCGCGTCTTTACCTACGGAAATGGTAGATGGTGCAGACCAGGGGATTAAGCATTCCTTCAAGCTCACAGAAGATAAGTTTGCACAGGGAAGTCCTACTTTGGTGAACCACAAGACCTATCATTTTATGGCAATATCATATGCCTACAACAACTACAAGGAGTACAATCCAGAGGACCCCACAGCATTAGATGGTCAGAAGAAACCGTATATTCCATGTCGAAAGGCTGCGGTCGGAGGGGTTAAAATTGTTTCTGCAGTACCACATGCTCCAATAGCAGAAGCAGGAGGGACGTCACAATTGATTGAATACGGTTCTTCACCACGAATTACGCGATTGGATGGTTACGGGAATGGTAATAGAGCTTTAGAGCTGACTCAAGAGAGTATAGATGAGATTTTAGAAACAGGATCAATCCTAACACCGACATATGATTATGGACAAGGTCCAATAAACATTAAGGTAGTAGACCCGTTAAATCTTGCAAGTGGATACTTCGAGTGTAAGTTTAGAGATTACACTGCACCAAACTCTGGTAATGCTGCAGATACGGCAAGTTGGATAATCTATCGCTATGTAAATCAAGATGCAACGTCACCAATAGATTCTGCGACCTCACAACGTACGATATCCTTTGACAATGAGCAGATTATTCCAGAGTGGGGTATTTCGGTTCAAATCAATCAAGAGAAATACTTCGTGCCAGCGAGTGGAAGCTCAGGCGGACCGGAGACAAAGACTACGACAATGATTTCGTCGTCGATCAACTTTGCGGATAGCTCAAAGCAATGGTTAACGGGTGTGAATGATAATGATGCTTATTTCCCAACGAACTGGATTTTAGGTGGAGAGTACGCCCCTGAAGATGACGAATGTTTAGATGATGGGCCATCGTATTTGAATCCATGTAACTACCCAGATGAAATCACAAAGGATCAGAGTCCTGTTTGGGAAGGTCTTTTGGAAGGAATAGTATCTCCACATCAATTGGTGGGTTACCGAGCAGATTATGCACCAATGGCATATTTAGGTAATGTTGCTACGAATGTTCGAAAGAATGCGGCGATTAGCTTTGCACCAAGTGTTGACATCGTCTTTACAAGTAATGAAGACCTATGGACACGATGCCCTGTGTTTGAGACAGGTCGGGATGCAGGATTGAATATTGGCGGCGCAAATGCAGGCGAGCTACGTCGCAGCCCTAGTGTTGGTAAGAATGGATTAGAAGACAATTCAGGAACGGGAATGGGTTGGTTCCCAGGTTATGCTATCGATGTAGAGACAGGATCAAGATTGTATATGGCCTTTGGAGAGAATTCGTTCCTTGGAGGGGAAAATGGTGCAGATATGATCTGGAACCCAACCTCTAATTTGGTCAGTAATGTAGGGACGCCATTAATGGGTGGTGTGCATCCTGTATATGTTTACAGTAAGGATTTGAAGAAGATTAATGGTTATAGTCAATCCTATGATTTACCTGAATACAATCCTGGGCAAGCAGAAACTTCGGGCGGTCACGTATTAAAAAATCTTGTAGATGCAGCAGAGGCGAGTTCAACGACATCGAACTGTAGACCCATCTATGCGACCTTGTCATGGATCTGCTATCCAATGCTCAGAGAAGGTCAAGCGCTTTTATCTACGGATGTGACTATGAAGTTGAGAATCAATAAGGAATACAAAGATTATGTGGCGACGGGAGATAACGGAGGTAAGCCGATGTATTCATGGAATATGGATGAGATCGCTACGGTTACTGGATCACAAGATAAACTGAAGGAGGCTTTAGACATCATCAACATTGTGCCCAATCCATATTATGCATTCTCTGAATATGAGAGAAATAGACTAGAAACGAAGGTCAAGATAACCAATCTTCCTGAGCAGTGTACAGTGAAAATTTTCACAGTGAACGGTAAACTTGTTAGAGAGTTCAAAAAAGACAGCCCAATAACTTCATTAGATTGGGATTTAACCAACTTCAAGGCGATTCCTGTTGCGTCAGGTATTTATTTGATTCACGTGTCTGTTCCAGATGTTGGAGAACGCGTATTGAAGTTCTTTGGTGGGATGAGACAAGTTGACTTACAGGGTATATAATTATTAGAAAAAGAAAGAATTAGTTATGAAGAATAGTATTAAAATTGCATTTGTTCTTTTGTGTTTATCTCCAATGCTTTTTGCTGGAAATGAAGACCGTGTCGGATCGGCAGGTGCTTCTGACTTGTTAATTAATCCATGGGCTAGAAGTTCTGCCCTAGGTGATGCGGGTATTGCAAGTGCAAATGGATTAGAAGCTACCTACATGAATATCGCAGGGTTAGCGTTTACGGATCAGACTCAACTTAAATTCAATTACAGCAATTGGATGGGGACTGCTGGTATCTCATTTAATTCAGCAGGGATTGCGCAAAGGATTTCAGAATCTAGCGTGATTGCCATAAGTATACAATCTATGAATTTTGGAGATATACCAATTACAACTGTAGAGAATCCTGAAGGCAATATTGGTTTCTTCTCACCTCGGACAAACATTTTTAATGTTGGATATGCGAGAACATTTTCTTCAAGTATTTATGGAGGTATCAATTTTAAAGTTATATCAGCCAATATTTCTAACTTAAAAACATCTGGAATTGCAATTGACGCAGGTATTCGATATGTGACTGGAGAACAGGAACAAGTTAAGTTCGGTATTGCGCTAAAAAACGTTGGTCCCGTTATGAAGTATAAAGGTGACGGACTTGCACAACAGGCTGCATACGTAACTACTGGTTTTATAGCCTCTTTAGAAGAAAGATCTTCAGCATTTGAGATGCCTTCTTTGTTGTCAATTGGTGGTTCTTATGATTTTATCTTTAATGAGGTGAGTAAATTGAATTTGGCTCTAGGATTTACGGCGAATTCATTTTCTAATGACCAATACAGAATAGGTTTGGATTATGGAATGACGAATGAAAGAATGGCCTTTAACGTAAGAGCTGGATATGTTTATGAGAAAGATTTATTATCATTAGAAAATAGATCAAACGCATTGGTAGGACCAACAGCAGGGTTTTCAATAGACGCTTTGGTTGGTGAAGAAAAAAATGCACTCGGTGTAGAATACTGTGCGAGGTTTGCTGGTATTTTTGGAACAATTCACACATTGGGAGTTACCATAGCCCTAAAATAATTTAACTTAAATATTAATTTTTATATAGGCCCTTTCGGGCCTATAGACTTATATACAATACTCATGTCGAAGATTGATTACTATACTCCAGAGGGTCTTCAAAAATTAAAAGATCAACTTGAAGAATTGAAAACTGTTCAAAGACCTTCTATTTCTCAACAAATAGGTGAAGCGCGTGATAAAGGCGATTTATCTGAAAATGCAGAATATGATGCAGCGAAAGAAGCTCAAGGTATTTTGGAAATGAAAATATCAAAACTTCAAACTGTTATATCCAATGCACGACTGATTGATGATTCAAATATCGATACTTCAAAAGTATATATACTTTCTAAAGTTAAAATAAAGAATTCCTCAAATGGAATGGAAATAGACTACACTTTAGTTGCAGAAAACGAGGCAGACTTGAAGGCTAAAAAGATTTCCGTTGAGTCACCTATCGGAAAAGGTTTGTTGGGTAAATCAAAAGGCGATATTGCTGACATCGTTACCCCAGGTGGTGTAATGAAATTTGAAATAGTCGAAATTTCTCGTTAATGCCCTCAGTTTTTACCAAAATCATTAATGGTGACATACCAAGTTATAAGATTGCAGAGAATGACTCGTT
>Ga0209771_1001531_pt1 | contig 14749 bp, 5 predicted proteins | sample SaaInl59LU_5_DNA_FD_184639 | JGI IMG/M metagenome (GOLD analysis project Ga0209771, IMG submission 184639) | Marine microbial communities from expanding oxygen minimum zones in the Saanich Inlet - ESP_59LU_5_DNA (SPAdes) (version 2) | ecosystem: Environmental > Aquatic > Marine > Intertidal zone ...
GACTTTACTGTAGAACAATTAGACAACTTATATTCTAGTACGGCAGAATTCTTAACACCTGATTCACCGACATTAGACGATGACTCAGAATTCATTTCTGATTCTGATGGTGTACGTTCTGACATTGATACGGGAGCACTACATTCTGGTTTCGATATCTCAAGCACAGAGACAATCGACCAAGAACGATTTACATGGAACCCTATGGTTTCGCGTGTTGATTCTGATAACCCACTATTACTTGATAGTGATGGTATTACACAATTACCAGTTGGTGATTCTGATTCAGAAATTTCACTACGTGAGATAATAGATGGTGGATATTAGTATAAATACTAACATATAATCTTTAGGTAAAAGAAATGACTAAACAAGTATTAAATAGAGGCACAATTGCAAACGACGGTACGGGCGATACGCTCCGTACCTCAGCATTAAAGATACAACAGAACTTTGATGAAATCTACAATAAGTTAGGTGATGGTTCTGTTCTTATGTCTTTAATCGACTTTGATTCATCTGCAATTGTTTTTGAGGGTTTATCAGCAAATAACTTTGAGACACGTTTACGTGCAACGGACCCGACTCAAGACCGTGAAGTTTTCATCCCAAACTATGGTGGTGAACTTGTCATGGATTCTGCAACTCAGACTCTTGCTAATAAGACACTGACTAGTCCTGTATTAACAACACCTCAACTCAATGATACAAGTGCAAACCATCAATATGTATTCGAAGTAAGTGAACTATCTGCTGACAGAACAGTAACATTACCTTTACTTACAGGTGATGATGAGTTTACATTCAACTCACATACTCAAACACTTGCAAATAAAACGATTCAAGCACCAACTATAAATAGTCCTATCATCGGTGATGAGATTAGAGATAGTTCGGGTAACGAATTAATCGTATTCACTGGTAATGGTTCTGCTGTCAACTATGTGAATATAGAGAACACTAACACAGGTGTTCCAGTTATCATTCAAGGTGCAGGTGAAGCAAATACATCATTATCGTTACAAGGTACCGGTAACGGTGGTGTTAGAATCAATTCACGTCTTGCATTAAAGACTCAAGGATTGAATGCCGCAGGAACAGTAAGCGCAGGTGACCCAGTTACATTATTTAATAACGCATCTCCTGCAAGTCACTCATTAGCAAATGGTACAACTAGTGTTAATGGTGAAATCAAGTACCTTGTAAACTTGGGTGCAGGAACACAGACAATCAACGAGACTAGTAACAATCTTACTGCATACTCAAGTATCACAATGACACAGAATGATGCAGTAACATTATTATGGTTTGGTTCTCAGTGGATTGTAGTAAATAATCAAGGCGCAACCTTAAACGTGTAGGATAGATAAATGCCAGTAATTACCGATCAATTTAAAAAACAAGTGCTTGACGATATCATTGATGATTTCAATGACTCGGCAAGTTCACGATATTATGCCGCAATCGGTAGGTCTGATGATTGGAACGACAGTGACGTTGCAACAGTACCTACAAACGATGCGTTAAGTGCTAAACGTGCAAGACATTCAATGCAAGCATTAAAACTCATTGAAGATATCTCGTATGTTATTCCGAGACGTTCTTGGGTTGCTAACTTAATTTACTCACCATATGACGACAATGATGTTGGTTTTCCAGAGAACCCGTTCTATATAATCAACCAAAATAATGAAGTATATATTTGTTTAGAACAGGGTAAGAAACAAGATGGTTCTTCTGAATTATCTACTGTTCAACCTACTGGTAATACCGAAGGTTCTCCATTCCGTACATCTGATGGTTATACTTGGAAGTTCTTATACTCTATCGGTGCACTTCGTGGTGATAAGTTCATCTCTTCTGCATATATGCCAGTACGTTATGTTGCATCAACTGATTCAAACTCACCTGCTGAAGATTTACAGCAAGAGATTGTACAGAACAATGCAATCAAAGGTCAGATTGTTGGATATAAAGTAACTAACGGTGGTTCTGGTTATACATCTAGTCCTTCAGTATCTATTGTAGGTAATGGACAGAATGCACGTGCATATGCTGTTCGTGCAGGTGATGCAATCGTAGATGTGAAAGTAGTAGCAGACTCAGCAGGTAACTCAGGTGCTTCTTACTTCGGTCAGAACTATGACTATGCAAATGTTGTCATTACTGGCGGTGGCGGTGACTCATGTTCAGTACGCCCTATCATTGCAATCAATCCATCTGGTATAGGTTCTAATCCAGTTATTGACTTGAAAGCAAATGGTGTAATGTTCAATACTAAACCAGATGGTGAAGAAGAAGGTGATTTTTTCTCAGGCGATGAGATATTCAGACAAGTATTGTTACTACGTAATCCTAAAGTAGATAGTGCAGATGGTACTAATCTTACATCCACTACCGCTCGTGCACTTAGACGTATTATAACAGATGGCAGTGCGTTTGTCAAGGCAAATGTTCAAAAATCTCAAATACAAGGTGTTACTTCTGGTGCAGTCGCAGTCATTGATAATACTAATGATTCATCTAATGTCTGGTATCATCAAACAGAGACTACAGGTTTTACTGCATTTGAAGTTGGTGAAGAAGTTCAAGTAGTAGGTAATACTGGTATCAACGGTACGATACTAAGTCTTGATAGTGCAGAGATAAATCCTTACACTGGGGATCTGCTATATATTGATAATCGTTCTGCTGTTACACGTTCTGCTGACCAGCAAGAAGACTTAAAAATCGTAATCACTATCTAGGAAAATAGAAATGCCAAAGACTTTTACTAATCAATCATTCTCTTCAACGTATAAAGACGATTGGAAAGATAGTGACCATTATAACCGCATACTGTTTAATCCAGGACGTGCGTTACAAGCACGTGAACTTACTCAGATGCAAACCATCATTCAAGAAGGTATTCGTAAGTTTGCGAATAACATCTATCAGAAAGATGGTGTTCCAATCAAGACTGGTGGTATCTCAGTAAACAATGCAGTCTCTTTCATTAAGATTGCACTCGACACTAACAATAAATTTGATGATGTGACTTCACTAGTCGGTGTTGAATTAACTGGTCAATCAAGTTCAATTAAAGTTAAAGTAACAAAAGCAGTTGCGGCAGAGAATGGTGATCCTGATACATTATATGTACAGTATCTTGATGATCCTACTACTCGTACTCCTTATGCCACATACAATAGTCCAAGTTATGTAACTCCGGGTGAAGTATTATCTAACGGTTCTGACATTAACATGACCGTTCAAACAATCAATACAAGTGTTAACCCTGCGATTGGTTTTGGTTCTCAGATAGAGATTGGTGATTCTAATTTCTATGCAAATGGTCACTTTATCTTTGCTGAAAGACAAACTATCTTCTTGAATAAGTACAAGGGATATCAAACAGCAAACATAGGATTTAAAATCGTACAAGATATTGTAACTGTATCTGATACAGATGCATTGTATGATAACACTAACGCAACTCCTAATCGTGCATCTCCAGGTGCTGACCGCTATCGAATTCGATTGATTTTAACAAAGCAATCTGATATAGTTTCGGGCGATACTTACATTCACTATTGTAAGATTCAAGCAGGTAAACTTGTTGAACAGTCTACTGCGTCTGACGAAGGTTTTAACTCAGTTAAAACATTTGTTAACAAACGTATCAAAGAAATCAATGGCGACTTTATCAAGAAGTACTGGAAGTTACGTGTTGATATTAACGGCACAAATACTTCAAGTGACTTGATGCTACGTGTAGACCCAGGCATTGCATACATTCAAGGTAATCGTGTAGAGACTTCTCATACTCAATATCTTCCTTTACGTAAAGCAACTGATACAATTGTACGTGATGATCCTCAAGAACAAATTGGTATTGACTACGGCAACTTCTACTACTTTGATAGTGGTGTTGGTATGCTTGATATCGATACTTGCGAAACTGTAAACTTATATGCGGGTTATGACGGTGCTGATTCAGTAATCGGTACTGCAAACATTCGTGCAATCACAGAAGGTAGCAGTAACAATCGTGTCGGTGGTTACACTTACGAACGTATTCCTGCTTACAAAGCACACTTATTCAACGTGTTCCGTAACAACTTTAATTACTCGTTACGTGATGTTAAATCTATTAAATCTTCAAGTAATACTCACTTAGTTAACTTAGTACCTGTAGAAAATAACATTGGTGCTATCTTGCACGAACCAAAGAACAATGCATTGATTGTTGATACTCCACTAAGACGTCCTAAGTCTTTCACTAATGTCACTATGACTTTTATGAAGAAGTATAACTTCACTGCAACAAGCGGAACTTCTCACACATTAACTCTTACCGATGCAGGTGAGACTTTTGTTCGTGAATCTGATGTAATCGTTGCGTCCGCTACAGAGTTCGCACCATCTGGTGTAACCACTTCTATTCAATCTGGTAACAAAGATATAGTGTTCTCAAGTCTTACAAATGGCGTTGCTTATGAAGTAATCACATTTGTTAAGAAAACAAACTCAACTGTTAAAACTAAGACACTTGAAGAAACAACTGTAACAACTACACTTGATTCTGATGGTCAAGGCATCAAGTACATCAACTTAGGTAAGTCTGATATCTACTCAGTAGAACGTATTCGTGCAACTGATTCTGACGGTGCTGATATCTTTGGTAACTTCTTATTTGATGCTGGTGCACGTACTACACACTATGGTGACGGTAGGTTAATCTGGACTCGTGGTGGTATTTCAAGTGAGTCTGAAAACGTATTTGTACGATTCAAATACTTCTCACATTCTGCTAACGGTGAGTTCTTTGCTGTTAACTCATATGACGGTCAAGTAGATTACTTGAAGATTCCTGCGCAGAACTTGAAAGATGGCGACAAAGTATCATTACGTGATGTAATCGATTTACGTCCTGCAACTGATGGTTCTGGTGACTTCTCAGGCGGTACAGTATTTGGTTTACCAACTCCAACTGATACAATCACAAGTGACGCAGAGTATTACTTACCGCGTAAAGATAAGTTAATCATTACTAAGAACGGTGAGTTACAATTAAAACAAGGTTCTCCGTCTCTTAACCCTAAATATCCTGAAACTGGTGCTGACGCATTAGAGTTATATAAGATTAGTCTTAACCCTAACACTATGCACTCACAAGATTTAGAGACTACATTGATTCCTAAGAAAGGATATACAATGGCAGATATCTCACGTCTTGAAGAGAAGTTAGATAAAGTAGAAGAAATGGCAACATTATCTTTACTTGAACTCAACACTAAATTCTTAGACGTACTTGATTCAGCAGGTAACAATCGTACTAAGTCTGGTTTCTTTGTTGACAACTTCAAAGACCACCAGTTCTCAGATACACGTAGTCCAGAATATCGTGCGGCAATTGATAAGAGAAACTTATTCTTAAAACCAACGTTTGTTGAAGATTGTGTTGATTTATACTACGATAGTGTAAACTCTAACCAATTACGTACAGTCAAGAAAGCAGACTATGTAATGCTTGACTATAACGAGATTGCATATGAAGCACAAGATTTAGCATCTAGCACAGAAAACCTTGCTCCATTCTACAACCCACAAACTATTGGTCGTCTGGAAATGTCTCCAGAAACTGACGTATGGTTTGAAACTGAACTTGTAGGCGAGACTGTAACAGGTAAGAAAACTAAGTTTGACCTTAATCACGCATTGAACTGGAACAACTCGGAGAATGAGTGGTTCGGTTTAGATCCGTCTTCATTAGAAGTTGGTGAAGCATCTGGTTTTCAAACTGGTACATCAACAAGTGTTGCTCATAACTCAAAAGATCCAGTTCTTATCGGTACTGTCAAGACTGAAGAGTTAGGCGAATGGGTAGAAACAAGTTCTGTTACTAATTCAGAAACACTATACACTGAAACAGTTGAATTATCAAGAACACGTAAAGAAGAAGTTTCTCGTTCTGTTATCGACTCTGGTTATTATATTGAAGATGTAAATGCAGATTGGTTTAACGGTAGTTATGGAGATGGCGGCCGTGATGCATATGGAACCAACTACAATTATGTGCCTTACGGTTCATACGGTTATAGTTTTTTACCAGCATACACTGAAATACCTTACGATACAGTAGAAGTAACAACTGACCTATATGATGTAGTAACTGCTGAAACTCGTTCTTCTGTCAACACTATCAATACTTCTACTTACGAAGCAACTAAGACAATCAGTACAGAGAATACTTACGAAGGTACAGCAGAGATTGTTACTACAACAACAACTGCAAATACTGTTAACCGTATTGCAAGTGCTTCTACTATTCGTGACATTGTTGGTGAGAGAGTCATTGATGTATCGGTCATTCCTTTCATGCGTTCAATTGAGATTCGTTTCAAAGCAGAAGGTCTACGTCCTAATACTCAATACTTTCCATTCTTTGATGGTGCTTCAGTAGCAAGTTTCTGTAGAGAAGAGACTAAGTATCAAACTGTATCTGAACTTAACCGTATCAATGCGGCAGGTGAGAATGATAATGAAGGTACTCAACGTACTACACAACAACACTCAAAAGGTCGTACTGACTTAATTTCTGACGCAGAAGGTACAGTAGTTGGTTCATTCGAAGTACCAAACAACGTATCAATGCGTTTTGCAACTGGTGCAAGAATGTTTGCATTACTTGATGTAACTGTACATAACTTCCAAGCGGCATTGTCATACGCACGTGCACGTTTCGTATCAGCAGGTACACTTGAGAAAGTAGAGAATGAAGTACAAGTTACTCGTTTACTTAAAGTTGTTGGTGAGAACTTCAACGAAGTTGACCGTGACGTAAACGTCGAACGTACAGTTTGGACAGAAACACTAATCGATACTGAAGTTGCAACTGATGTTAAATCTACATCAAGTGTTTCAACTATTATTGGCGATACTACTACAACAAATGAGTTTGTAGGTACAGACGTTACATACGAAGAAGTATATGGTACTGCTATCACTCCAGTCAATCATGTTACTGAAACAACAACTACTACGCCTCCAGGCGGTACTACTGAAGTTGAAGATGTAGCAGAAACTACTACGCAATATGTACCTACAACATATGATGAACTTGGTAGTGCTTATGATAATGACATTTTCTTCTACATGGATCCAATAGCACAGACGTTTATGGTTAAAGAAGAGAGTGGTGTATTCTTAACGACTGTTCGTAGTTACTTTGCTACTAAGTCAAGTTCTGCTCCAGTCTTTTGTGAGATTCGTCCTACAGTAAATGGTGTTCCATCTGCTACTAAGATTCTTGCAACTAAGAAGTTATCACCTAGTCAGGTATCAACTGTACCGTCTAACCCAACTAACAAGTCAATGTTACAGAATGGTACAGACTTTACATTTGATGCTCCAGTGTATCTTTCACGTGGTGAGTATGCAATCGTATTACGTCCAGGTAACAACAACCCTGACTATAATGTATATGTCGGTACTGTTGGTGAACATCAACTTGGTTCTACTGAATCATTTATTTCACAACAACCAACACTTGGTGGATTCTTTAAGTCACAGAATGGTAAACTTTGGGAACCATCATCTGGTCAAGATTTAGCATACAAGATTTCTGTTGCTAAGTTCGAGACTTCAGGTAATGCAATTCTTGAAAATGTAAACGTACCACCTGTTGCATTGGCAACTGACCCACTACGTGCCGAATCAGGTTCTGATATAGTTCGTGTGTTATTACGCGGTCATGGTTTACGTGATGGTGATAAGACTTGGATTCGTGGTATTGATTCTGCAACTGACTTCGGTAACGGTTTAACTGGTGCTGACGTAAACGGTGTACGTACTGTAATCGATTACGATAATGCAGGTTATACATTCCAAGCAAGTTCAAGTGCAACTGGTGATATTTGGTTCGGTGGTAAGTCTGTTACTTCTCAACGTAATGTGAACTTTGAAATCTTACGTCCAGAATTAAACTTGACTCAACCTAATCAAACTGATGTTACATTATCAATCAAAACTGCGACTCAACAATCTCTTGCAGGTTCTGAAACTCGTTTCACTAAAGACAGTAAGTATCAGATTATCGAGAATGGTCGTAACAACAAGTTCCCGACTGCTCGTGCAATCTATAACAGAAAGACAGAGAATCTAACTGGTGCAGGTAAACTTGCAGGTGAACGTTCTGCTACTATGCAGGTCACTATGAAGACGACTAACCCGTTTGTGTCGCCTATTCTTGATTTACAACGTGCTACACTTAACTGCGTACACACATTGATTTCAAGACAAGATAGTTCGGCAACTGATGGATTCAACGTACCACTTACTTATGTCGGTGAACGTAACCCTCAGAATGGTACTGAATCTGCGAAGCATGTAACTACTGTCACTACTCTTACAGAAGAGGCAGTTGGTTTGAAAGTCTTACTTTCTGCGAATAAACCTCCACAAGCAGACTTCCAGTTATACTACAGAACTGCAAGTGAAGGTGATGTTATTCGTAAGTCTGCATGGACTGAAATTACTGCGGAGAACAATCTACAGTCTGACACTAACCCTAACGTATTCAGAGAGTATCGTTACTTAGTTGGTGGCGACGGTGGTGTTGCACGTCCATTCACTCAATTCCAATTGAAGATTGTAATGCGTTCAACAAGTTCTGCACATGTACCAACATTCAGAGACTTGAGAGCAATTGCATTAGCGGTATAATATGAAAAAGAATTTGAGACTTACGCAAGTAGAAGATGAACCAAATTGGGCCCGAGATGAAAACTCGGGTGCCATTTTGAATATAAATAAAGATGAAATTAGAATTGCGAAAGAACGTAAGAAATTGCGATTACAGAAAGCAAGAGAAGAAAAGAATCTGAAGGCAAAGGTTGACAAATTAGAAAATGATATCAGTGATATTAAATCTTTACTTTCCCAACTAGCAGAGAGACTATAGATGGCACGTCCTTTTACTAAAATGTCCGACTCGTTCAAAGTTCTAAGAGACAATCTAAATATAGTCTCTTATAACGTTGGCGACCCACAAGACTTACTCACGCATGGTGACAGTGATGTTGTCATGGCAATTAACGAACTTGAACGTGTGTTTGATGCTTCTGCTGGTGAAATTATCTATCCTACAGGTAATGCACTTCAAGGCGAAACTCAGACTCGTTTACTAATCAGCACTAATCAAAACAGCGGAACAGACATTATCTTAAATGCAGGTAATGATATCCGTTTCGATGCTGTTGGTGATATTACATTAGATGCAGGTGGTGCGAACATCAACTTTGATGATGATTCGGTATCACGTATCGCATTCACCCTTGGTACTACAAACACTGTAGGTGTAACTGGTATACTCGACCTTGACGTATCATCTAACTTAGATGTTGACGTAAATGGTAACACTACAGTAACATCTACTGGTTCTACTACTATCGAAACATCTGGTGGCGATTTCTCAGTTGATGCTTCGGGAGATATTATTCTTGATGCTGATGGTGGTAATGTCACAATCAAAGATGGCGGTGTCGTCGAATATGACTTTGCAACTGATGGTACAATTAGTCGCACAGGAGACTTGACATTTGACATTTCTGGTAGTATAATAGTAGATGCAGACGCGGGGAGCATTACATACAAAGATGGTGGTACTCCTCGTATTGCATATTCGATGGGTACTACGAATGAAGTTGATGTAACTGGTAACTTAACATACGATGTATCGGAAGATATTAAACTTGATGCAGGTGGTGCTAATATCGACTTTGATGTTGATGGTACTACTCGTATTGGATATGCACTTGGTACAACTAATACAACAACTGTTACTGGTAATCTAACTGAAAATGTATCGGGCGCATATATCGGTACATCTAATAACTATCAACACACTGCAACAGGTACTTATGATATCACATCTACTAGTACTTATAGCACAACTACCTTAGCACAAACACACAACGTAACTGGCGACTTTACTGTAGATGCATCTGGAGACATTATCCTTGATGCTGATGGTTCTGACATTTATTTGAAAGACGGCGGCACAATTCGTTTCACTTATAACTTAGGTACAACAAACGAAGTTGATGTTGTTGGTAATCTTGTATGGGATGTAACTGGCGATATCGTATTAGATGCTGACGGTGGAGACATTGACTTTAAAGATGACGGTGAAACACGTTTTGCATTTGGTCTATCTGCTATCAATACACTTGATATTACTGGCGCATTAAATCAAACTATCTCTAATCTTTATACATTAGATGTTAGTGGCGACCATACAGATAGTGCAGACGGTATTCGTATTATCAATGCAACTGATGGACTTACTTTCGAAACAACACATGGTCCACTAGCAATCACAGCAAGTGGAAATGGTACTGTTGCAGTAGGTGGTAATTACTTAGTAGATGTAGAAGGAAACTTCTCAGTTGATGCCGAAGGTGATATTAACCTTGATGCAAACGGTGCTGACATTGTATTCAAGAAAGGCGGTACTACTAAACTTCATTTCAATCTTGATAGTGACCAAACTATCGAAGCAACTAATAGTTTAATACTTGATGCTGATGCAGACATTACACTTGAAGCAAATGGCAAAGATATTAACTTCAACGATGGTTCTCAGAACAACTTTGTATTCAACTTAGGTACAAACCAAGAAGTAGATGTTGTTGGTGACTTAACATTAGACGTTGCAGGCGATATCAACTTAGACGCAGATGGCGGTCAAGTAAGATTCAAAGACGCAACTGCTGATAGACTCGTTTTCAATATGAGTGCAGGCAATCAAGAAGTTGACGTGACTGGTGATTTAACACTGGACATTGCCGATGATATGGTTGTTGATGTTGCCGGTGGTGATATCGATTATAAAGTTGCGGGCACAACTCATATTGCTGTTGGTCTTGGTACAAGTAACACTATCGACCATACTGGTAACTTAACAGAAACTACTTCTGGTAATTACTCTGACAGTGCAAGTGGCACGTATCATATTGGTGCGACTGGCGCAACTGACATTCAAACTTCGGGTACATTCCAAACTAAGTCTGCCTCTCAGACTCATACTGTTGCAGGTGACTTCACAGTAGATGCAAGTGGTGACATTGTTCTTGATGTTGACGGAGATGATATCTTCTTCAAACAAGCAGGTGTTACACGCATTACATACAACTTAGGAACCAATCAAGAAATTGATGTTGTTGGTAACTTAACGTATGACGTAGCAGGTGACATTACGCTTGATGCAGATGGCGGTAATGTATTTATCAAAGATGCAGGAACTACTAACTTTGAGTTTATATCTGGTACGAATAAAGAAATAGATATTCCGTCAGGTAACTTGACAATTGACGTTGCAAGTGATATAATCTTAGATGCTGGTGGCGCAGATGTGGATATGCAAGTTGCAGGTACATCTAGACTTAAACATACTCTAGGTACTACTAATACTGTAACTGCAAATGGTAACTATGTTGTTGATGCAAGTGGTGATATTACGTTAGATGCCGCCGGTGATAATATCTATCTTAAAGATGCTGGTACTACTCGTATCACATATACATTAGGTACTGACCAAGAGATTGATGTAACTGGTTCATTGACATATGATATTGCTGGTGACTTAAATCTTGACGTTGATGGCGGTGACATATATCTGAAAGATAATGGTACACAGTTTGGTCGTTTACAGAACTCAAGTAACCAATTAGATATCTACTCAGGTTCTACACTTGCACTTGAGATGGATGCAGGTACAATTGAAGTTCATAATCGTGCGTTCTTCCTTGACAGTGCATTAGATACAACTGCACAAAACGTTGCAGGTTCTCTAAATGAACTACACACAGATGTTATAAATAATGATAGTGATATTGCAGAGTTAGATTCGCGTGTAGGTAAACTATACGATTTAGATTCTAGTACTACTCGTAGTTTCTTCGACAGTGACGGAACTAATGGTAATATCGTAAAAGCATTGAATGAACTAGCAAGACGTGCCGTTGCAATCTATGATGAGAACGGTACTCTTCTGAACTAAAGGAAGATAAATGTCAAACAATAAGACATTACCGTTAAAACTTCGAGATAGTGACGGTGGTTTACAACAGATAAACGCAACGGAGAAAAACTTCGTTGCGTATCTCGCTGGTCTTCAACTCGCGCAGGCAGATAGTGATGACATTGGATTGTTGTCGCTTACTTCTGCGGGCAATCTTGCAATTGGTTCTCTTACTGATACGTATTATCCTGAAAACACTGGTCATCATCCATATCAGGGAAGTAGTGTAATTACTACTACAACTAACTTGTATTCAAATCAAGGGACTGCACTTGAGAATGATTCTGACTGGCGCAAACCAATTGCGCATTATCAAAACAACATTTACGAATTATCTGACGCTGACTTAAATACTTTTGCAGACCAAATCAATAGTCGTATTGCAACATCTGAATATCCTGGCGCATTACGATTATCATCTTCTGCACCATCTTCGGATTGGTCTATTTTAGTACCTAATGTTTTGATTGACCGAGAAGGTGATTCTGACAATGGCGATCCGTCTATATTGAATGCTTATCACATTTGGCGTAGAACATCAATGTCTGCACCTAATTCAATCAAAGATTGGAAAGGTGGGGCATCTTCTCTTATGGGTATTAAGAGAAGTTCTGGAGATAGTGGCGACTATCAAGGTCTTACTAAGTTAACTGACAGACAGATTCAAGTAACTATTGGACAACGTGCCAAGACTCGTCGTGCAGTAAACGGTAACATTGGTTCTTACTTGATTCGTTCTGGTACACAAGGCGCACCAACTGACGCAGGTACTTGGGCATCTCGCGGTACTGCAATCAATACTATTCGTAATATTGAAGATTTAGATTATACACGCATACGCAGTTCTGCATTCACTAGAACCAGAAACTCGAATTATACTCGTATTTCTACCAGTGCACGTTCAATTACCTATACAGGCGATTATACTGGAGACTATAGTAGAATATTTGGCGGTAATTACTCACGATTATTCGCTGGTAATTATACTCGTGACTTCACAGGTAATTACACAAGAGATTTCGCTGGAAACTATTCTCGTGACTTCACACGTGGTCGTTCATCATCATATACTCGTGATTTTGGTGGTAACTATTCTCGTGAGTTTGCGGGCAACTATACACGTGATTTCACAGGTAACTACTCACGCGTTTACACACGTGACAGGAATTCAAGTTATACTCGTGGTTTTGTGGGTAACTACTCACGCGTTTACACACGTGGCAGAAATTCTATTTACGCAGGTAATTATGCAGGTGAGTACGCAGGTAACTTTATTGGTGAATATACACGTATCTCAAACAGAATACGTGTGTCAAACTATACACGTATTAACCAAATAACTCGTAACTCATCATATGCTCGAACAAGAGAATCTGCTTATATAGCAGATTACTCAAGAGACCGTAACTCATCATATTCTAGGGACTTTATTGGTGATTACTCACGTCTTTACGCAGGTAATTATACTCGTATTTTTATTGGCGAATATACAAGGGATCGTTACTCATCATATGCTAGAGTGTTTGCGGGTGAATATACAAGGAACTATACACGTAGTTTCGCAGGTGAATATACTGGTGATTTTGTAAGTACTTTTACAATTGGGTATTCTCGTAACTACACCAGGTCTTTCAATAGAGTCCGTGTTACAGAATATACACGTAATTTCGTAGTAGGATACTCACGTAATTATACTCGTGGATTTGCGTCAACACAATCTTATTCACGTAACTTTAGTCGTGAATTCGTAGTAGGATACTCACGTAATTATACTCGTGGATTTGCTTCAACTGTTTCTTATTCACGTAACTTTAGTCGTAGTTTTGAACGTATTAGAGCAAGTTCTTATTCTCGTAACTACAACAGGTCGTTTTCTCGCAACTTTGAACGTATCAGAGCAAGTACGTATACTCGTGATTTTGTGGGCAATCGTACATCAACTTATGTAAGAGAAGTTTCTTTTTCAAGAATTACCGCTTATTCTCGTACTGCGTTTACTCGAATAGGTACTGATTTTGTAGGAGATTATGTAGGACTTGTTCTCGACCCTGATGGTGCTGGTGATAACTACAACTGGATATATCAAACTAATGGTAGCACTTATGAACGATTGATAATAAACTGGAATGGTGTTGAAGTTGTTAATCATTATGAACCTTTTTATGGTGGGGGTTTAGCAAGTACGATAGTATGGGATGAGGGCGGTGTTATATATAGGAGAGGAGGATTTGTAAAAACTGTTAGTATCAATACGATTTACAGAGTAAACAGAGACGAAAATTTCACTCGTAATCTATCTTATGCAAGAGAGGCAACGTTTAATCGTTCTACACCATCTTCTTTTTCGCGTGTTAATTTATCGTATGCTAGACAATCGTTTAGTCGGGACTTTACAAATACTCGCAATTCAGGTTATTCACGTAATTTCGTAATTGGATATTCTCGTAACTATAGTAGGTCGTTTTCTCGCAACTTCAATCGTGTATTCACGTTGAATAGACAAGAAGATTATTCACGAATCTATACAAAAATTAGACAGTCTAATTATAGTCGCATCTTTAATAGAATACGTGCATCTAATTATTCACGAATCTATACAAAAATTAGACAGTCTAATTATAGTCGCATCTTTAATAGAATACGTGCATCTAGTTACGTTGGCGACTTTACATTAGTAAGGTCTGA
>Ga0209771_1001535_pt1 | contig 14717 bp, 17 predicted proteins | sample SaaInl59LU_5_DNA_FD_184639 | JGI IMG/M metagenome (GOLD analysis project Ga0209771, IMG submission 184639) | Marine microbial communities from expanding oxygen minimum zones in the Saanich Inlet - ESP_59LU_5_DNA (SPAdes) (version 2) | ecosystem: Environmental > Aquatic > Marine > Intertidal zone...
TTGAGCATTTATACCTTAAAGAAATTCTTAAAAACAAAAAAAAAATGATACTTTCATTAGGCGGAGGCACACCATGTTACGCCAACAATATGGAACTCATAAAAAATAGTAAAGCAACCTCTATTTACTTGCAAGGTAATCTACCAACTCTAGTAGAAAGGTTAATTAAAAAGAAGGCAAAAAGACCTTTAATAGCCTCTTTGTCTGACAAACAAATTCCTGAATTTGTTGCAAAACATCTATTTGAAAGAAGAGCTTTTTATGAATTGGCAGAAATGACTTTTAAAATAGATCAGAAAAAGAAGAAAGAAGTAGCCAAAGAAATTGAGGAGATGTTGTTGTTACAATAAATATGCTTTAGCTTCTTGGTTTGAAAAATCTACTTGTATGTGTTCTTTAATAGAGGTAGAAAGTGAAACACCCTTAAAGTCTGCCTTTACTGGGTATTTTTTATGATTTCTATTCACTAAAACCGCGGTTTTAAAACGTTTTAAAGGTACGTCTAAAAAGTGTTTTACACCATAAATAAGCGTTGTGCCAGAGTTTAATACATCGTCTACCAACACCAAAGATTTGTTTTTATAATCAGCAACATCAAGAGAAGTAGATATAGCTTCTAATGGTTTCTTCTTATTGATATGTACTTCGCAAATGGTAATGGTAAGCGCAGAAATTTCTTGTAAAGTAGCTACAAGTTTCTCAGCAAAAATAAAGCCGTTACCTACAATACCAGCTATAATAACCTCGGTTTCATTGCTATTGTTCTCGTAAATTTGATAAGCAATTCGCTTTATCTTTTGGTTAATTTGAATGTTATCTAAAATTATATTGCTCTCAGTGGTCATAATTCTTCAGTATTATCTGTAAATCCTTCTATATCTCTTCTGTCTTTCTTAGTTGGTCTACCTGTACCTTTTTTTCTGTAATAGTCTTTTGAATATTTTAAAAGTTCATTTTTCTGAAACTCTTCTTTTGGAGTTACATCTTTTCGATATAAATCTACCAATTTTGCACCAACTCTACTTTCAGGTAAATCTAAAACTTTTATTTGATAATTAATTTGATTTTTTCGAACTCTTATCAGCTCATTTCCAAACACCTCTTTAGAGGGTTTAACATTGGCATCTGCCAATTTTACTTGTCCTTTTTTACAAGCATTAGTAGCTAAACTTCTTGTCTTAAAAAGTCTAATACACCATAAGTATTTATCAATTCTCATAAAAAAAGTTAAAATATAGGTTTTGTCTTTTTACAAAGGTATAAAAATGGTAAATTGCTCGCTCAAATTTAAGGTATAAATGACAAAAATTAAGAATATAATTATAATAATCGTTTTAGCTGTTTTGGTATATGCTTGCGAAGATGATGGCTTTATAGTAAATCCTTTTGCAGATGTAAATCATATTGCATTAGCTGAATCTGATAATGATTCTATTGTAAAGTTTTTACAAAACCACTATTATGATAGGGATTTAGATTCAGTAAAACCTTTAGTTTCTGGTAAAGTAGCTATGTTTAACGATGTGTCTAGTTTAAAAACGTTAGAAGTTACAGAAAACACAATAGATTATAAATTATATGTATATGTTGCTAGACAAGGAAGTTCAGGTTCAGATCCTGATAAAGGTTTTCCATCGGTTGTAGATTCAGTTTTTGTAAAGTACGATGGTAGGACAATGGGAGGTACTAGCTTCTCGGAAAATAGTTTTGATAATAATACTTCTGGAATTTGGTTTACTTTGCTATCCGTTATTAAAGGTTGGTCTTACGGGTTTACCCAAGTAAAAGGAGGTGAGTTAAAAAAAGGCCCAAGTGGTGAACCGTTTAATGGTCCTATCACTTATTTAAATGGAGGTAAAGGAGTGCTTTTTATTCCATCTGGTTTAGCCTACCCTTCTTCTAATCCAAACAATCAATCTAGTGCTTTAGTAGATACAAATTTAATGTTTTACTTCGATTTGCTAACTTTAGTACCTGATACAGATCATGACAATGATGGAGTTCCATCTATTTTAGAAGATATAGATGGCGATGGAATTGTTGTTAATGATGACTCAGACGAAGATGGTTTTCCTGATTATTTTGATGTAGATGATGATGGTGATGGTGTTTTCACTAAAGATGAAGATGCAAATGGAGATGGAGATCCAACTAATGATTTTAGTGACCCAGATAATCCTGATGTACCAGATTATTTAAATCCAGATATTAATTAGATTAAACCCTAATTTGTGATATAAAAAAAGCTCTTTTAATTATTTTAAAAGAGCTTTTTTATGCTTTTTGTATTCTTAAATTACTTGTTCTTACGTTTACAAGCTAGTAATGTGTTTTTCAATAACATTGCTATGGTCATTGGTCCAACTCCACCAGGAACAGGTGTTATAAATTCTGATTTTGGTGCAACTTCATCAAAGGCAACATCACCAATTAATCTAAACCCTCTTTTTTTACTAGAATCTGCAATTCTAGTAATACCTACATCAATTACAGTTACATTATCTTTTACCATGTTTGCTTTTACAAATTCAGGGATACCAATTGCAGCAATAATAATATCTGCTTGTAGTGTTATTTCTTTTAGATTTTTAGTTCTACTATGACACATAGTAACTGTAGCATTACCTACTTTTCTTTTTTGAGATAAAAGAATACTCATAGGGCTACCCACAATATGACTTCTACCTAAAACAACAACGTGCTTACCTGATGTTTCTACATTATATCTTTCTAATAATTCTAAGATTCCGAAAGGTGTTGCAGAAATAAAGGTTGGTAAGTTTAGCGCCATTTTACCAACATTAGTAGGGTGAAACCCATCTACATCTTTATCAGGATGAACAGCCATAATCACTTTTTGTTCATCGATATGCTTTGGTAAAGGAAGCTGAACAATAAAACCATCTATATCATTATCTACATTTAGAACTTCTATTTCATTTAATAAATTTTTTTCCGAAATATCTTCTGGCAGACGAATTAATGTAGATTCGAACCCAACGCGTTCGCAAGCTTTTACTTTTGCATTTACATAAGTAATACTAGCACCATTATTACCTACAATAATTGCAGCTAAATGAGGTGTTTTGTATTCTTTATTTTTTAAACCGACAACTTCTAAAGCAATTTCTTCCTTTATATCTGCAGCTGTTTTTTTACCATCTAATAATACCATGTTTTGTGTTGTATAGTTTTTTGTTAGTTCTTGGTTTATTGCATTCCTTTCATCATTTGCATCATTTTTTTGCCACCACCACCTTGCATCATCTTCATCATTTTACTCATTTGGTTGAATTGCTTCATTAACTGGTTTACTTCTTGAATAGAAGTTCCAGAACCTTTTGCAATTCTTTTCTTTCTGCTTGCATTTATGGTAGATGGTGTACTTCTCTCTTTTGGGGTCATAGAATGTATAATTGCCTCTATACCTTTAAAGGCATCATCATCAATATCTACATCTTTCATAGCTTTACCTGCACCAGGAATCATACCTACTAAATCCTTCATGCTACCCATCTTTTTAATTTGTTGAATCTGATTTAAGAAATCATCAAAGCCAAATTGATTTTTAGCAATTTTCTTTTGTAATTTTCTAGCCTCTTCTTCATCATATTGGTCTTGCGCTCTTTCAACTAAAGAGATTACATCTCCCATTCCAAGTATACGATCAGCCATCCTGTCTGGATAGAATACATCAATGGCTTCCATTTTTTCACCTGTACCAATAAACTTAATTGGTTTATTTACTACAGATTTAATAGATAATGCAGCACCACCTCTTGTATCTCCATCTAACTTTGTAAGTACAACACCATCAAAATTTAAGATATCATTAAAAGCTTTAGCTGTATTTACAGCATCTTGCCCGGTCATAGAATCTACAACAAATAACGTTTCTTGTGGTGTTATTGCTTTATGAATGTTAGAGATTTCTGTCATCATTTCTTCATCTACAGCTAAACGTCCTGCAGTATCAATAATAACAACATTTTTACCATTTGCTTTGGCATGTTTTATAGCATTTTTAGAGATTTCTACAGGGTTGTTATTCCCAACCTCTGCATATACTTCAACACCAATTTGCTCACCAACTACTTGTAATTGATTAATGGCAGCAGGTCTATATACATCACAACCTACTAATAATACTTGCTTCGATTTTTTAGTTTTTAAATAATTGGCAAGTTTACCAGAAAACGTAGTTTTACCAGAACCTTGTAAACCAGACATTAAAATAACAGTAGGTGAGCCACCAAGGTTAATACCGACAGTTTCACCACCCATTAATTTGGTTAACTCATCTTTAACCAATTTAACCATTAATTGGCCTGGGTTTAATGTCGTTAAAACATTTTGCCCAATAGCTTCTGTTTGTACCTTTTTGGTAAATTCTTTGGCAATTTTAAAGTTAACATCGGCATCTAATAATGCTCTTCTAACTTCTTTTAAAGTTTCTGCAACATTAATCTCTGTTATTTGCCCATGACCTTTTAGGGTGTGTAAGGCTTTATCTAATTTATCACTTAAATTATTAAACATAATTTATATTCGTTTTTTGGAAAAACAAATTTACAAATTACAGTTCGCTTATAAAAATTTTAAAACCTAATCTCTCTTTAAAAAAAGACTATCTAAAAAGTTGATTAAATGGATAAATATGGAGATTAAAAAAAGAAAAAATGATACAACAAATAAGCTATTTAAATTGATGTCAAATAAGGTTTGTTTTTGTAAAGTTCCATTTTCATCTAAATTTAAAATTGCATATAAATAGGGTAGTAGCGAGGCTATTTGCAATATAATATGCAGCACAGTTAACGCTTTTTTCGGGGTTTTATTTGCCCAATTTAAAGCTAAGTAATTTAGGCCTATTAAACCAAAATAGACCGCAGATACATAACACCAGAAGTCTACATTAATTAAATAATAAATGTAAGAGATGCTTAAATCTATGGGTACATTTCGTTTTATGAAACCTAAAATTAAAAAAATAGGTACTCCATAAAAGAAAAATAGGTGAGGTTTTTTTGTGAAAAGATTCAATAAACTAAGCTATTTAAAATTGTAATGATGTTTTATTAGTAATTATAAAGATGTAAATTTTGGATAACATCATCTTAGGGTTATAAAATTCTGTGGCAAATTACGATTGAAATATAATAAATTAAAATATTATTTATTTTTTTTTATAAATTTTAATGCATTACCATTAATACAATGGCGTTTACCAGTAGTTTTACTAGGGCCATCATCGAAAGAGTGCCCTAAATGACCACCACAAGTATTACATTTTAATTCGGTTCTTGCATAACCAATTTTATAATCTACATCTAGTTCTACATTGCCTTTGATTGCTCTATCAAATGAAGGCCAACCTGTACCTGAATCAAATTTATGTTCTGATTTATACAAAGGTGTTTTACAGCCAGCACATACAAAAATACCTTTTTCGTAAATCTTATTTAATGGACTCGAAAATGGTTTTTCTGTCCCTGCTTCTCTAAGCACATAATATTGTTTAGGCGAAAGTATTTTTTTCCATTCAGATGCTGTTTTTTCTATTTTAAATATTTTTTTCTTTTCTTTTTTTGGTTCTTGAGCATTGCCTGAACAACTAACTACTAAAATAAAGAGTAAAAGATTTGCTATTTTTTTCATGTATTTTGGGTTATAAAGGTTATTATATTTTTTGTTATTTCTTTATTTCTTAAAATTTTTGTGTGTCCAAATCCGTTAGTAATTAGTAACGCTCCTTTTTTTAGATGCTTTCTAATATTTAAGGCCTCACTAACAGATACTTCACTATCTTGGGCATCATGTATTACTAGCGTTGGTGTTTTTATTTTTTTAGCAACATAACTTGCAGACTTTTTAGCCACTGAAATGTTATACTTATTTTCAAAATAGATAATTAAATTTTTATAGACTTTAGAAGGTAAACCAATATTTTTTATAAAGTTAGCAAAAATATATTTTACCTTGTCTGGAGCTCCAATGGTTACCAAACATTTAAAAGTTTCTTGTTCTGCCTGTAAATTCATTAAAATTAAACCTCCAAATGAGTGGCCAACTCCGCCTACAAAAGGTCCAAATTCTTCAGTTATACTTTTAACAGATGCTATAAGTTCTATCAAATTTGTTGTTTTTCCAGAAGAAGCTCCATGCGCAGGGCCATCAAAAGAAATAACCATATAACCTTGTTCTAATAGGTAGTTGGCAATCATAAATAATTGTGTGGACCTCCCAGACCAACCGTGAGCTAAAAGTACTTTTTTATCAGAAAATCCGTAGGATAGAACTTCAATATTTTTGTCTATTGCTGAGCAATAAATCATTTTCTTTTGAGCACTTTCTAACATTCCTAATTCCCTTGTGGGAATTTTAAACTTTTGGGGTGTAGAAAAAATTTGAACAATAATTTTTAAGGTCAATCTTTTAGAAATAACGTTTACTATTCCAATACCAATTTTAAATAATTTTGGTATTTTGATATTTGATGAAAATTTATGATTATTGAAATAATTTGACATCTTTGCAGTATGGTGAATAATAATCTTTATTAATTTTACAAATATTATTTAAATAAAATTATAAACGACAACCAAATCTTAAAAATACTAATCATGAAAAAAATAACCCCACTTTTACTTTTTCTCTTTCTTTTCGAAATGTGTAATACTGTTCCAATCTCTGGTAGAAAAAGAGTCAATTTGTTAGTGCTACTAAAGTTTTACCTGTTAGTTTCGAACAATACACAACTTTCTTATCTGAAAATATAAATAAGACTAAAAAACTTAAAAATATTGTTGAAAAAGTTGCTAATGCTGTTGATCGATTTATGAGAGTCAATAATATGGTGAAAGAAGAAGACGCTTATCAATGGGAGTTCAATTTAATTAAAGATAAAACCATAAGTGCTTGGTGTTTGCCAGGAGGAAAAGTTGTTTTTTATACTGGCATTTTACCAATTTGTAATAATGAAGATGGTATTCCAGCTTTAATGGGGCACGAAGTAGCACATGCATTTGCAACATATAGTTAGGAAAGAATGTCTCAAGGACAATTACAGCAATTTGGAGGAATGGCTCTAGTATTAGGGACTTCTTCAGAACCTAAAAAATCTCAAGTAATATGGAATACAGCTTTCGGTATTGGTTCTGGACTAGGAATGTTAAAGTTTAGTAGAGTGCATGAACAAGAAGCAGACAGATTGGGTTTAATTTTTATGATCATGGCAGGTTTTGATGGAAAGGAAGTAGCAGAGGTTTGGGTAAGAATGAGTCAAAGAGCTAGCTTAGGGAGTAAAGAGCTAGAGATTTTAAGTACACACCCACACAATGCATCTAGAATTCAAGATTTAAGAGCATATTTACCAACTGCAAGAAAATTAGCAGCTCAATATAATACACTATAAAAAAGTTAAGAATTTAAAGAAATAAAATTTCTATATTGTGATCGCTCAAAATATTTTGAGCGATTTTTTATAAATAAGATGTATGTTTAAAAAAGGTGATCAAAAACTAATTAATGCTTGGGCTTTTTATGATTGGGCAAATTCTGTATACTCGCTAGTAATTAGCACAGCTGTTTTCCCTTTGTATTATAGTGCAGTAACTGAAGGTGAGACTGTTTCTTTTTTAGGAATGGATTGGGATCATCCAGATAGTTTATACAGCTATGCTTTGTCATTTTCTTTTTTAGTAGTTGCTTTTATATCACCTATTTTATCTGGTATTGCAGATTATACAGGAAGTAAAAAGAAGTTTATGAAATTCTTCTGTCTTGTTGGGAGTTTGTCTGTTATGAGTTTGTATTTCTTTGATGGGTTAGATACGGTTTGGATAGGAATTGTATTTACAATTCTAGCAAGTATTGGTTTTTGGGCTAGTTTGGTCTTTTATAATGCCTATTTGCCAGAAGTTGCAAATCCAGAGCAACAAGATAGAGCAAGTGCAAAAGGATTTATGTATGGTTATGTGGGTTCTATCATTCTGTTAGTCATAAACTTAATAATGATACAAAAACCAGATTTATTTGGTATATCTGCTTCTTTAGCATCAAGATTGTCTTTTGTGATGGTTGGTTTATGGTGGTTAGGATTTGCACAAATAACATTTAAAAAATTGCCTGATGATATTTATAATAAAAAACCAGAGAAAGATTATATCTGGAAAGGCTTTAGAGAATTAAAAATTGTGGCAAAAGAGGTGGTGAATTACCCTACATTAAAACGTTTTTTAATTTCCTTTTTTCTGTTAAGTGTTGGTGTGCAAACCATTATTTTATTAGCTACTATTTTTGGCTCTACAGAACTTGGCTTAGCAACCATAGATTTAATAGTAACAGTATTATTAATTCAAATTGTTGCTATTTTAGGGGCGTTCTTATTTTCTAGATTATCTGAAAGTAAAGGTAATTTCTTTGCGCTTAAAGTAACTATTGTTATTTGGATGATTGTGTGTTTTTGTGCATTTATGCTGCATAAAGATTTACCTAATGTTTCTATTTACTTTTACTCTTTAGGTGCTATTTTAGGGCTAGTTTTAGGAGCGATACAATCTTTAACAAGATCTACCTATTCTAAATTATTACCAGATACAGATGACCATGCAACGTATTTTAGCTTTTACGACGTAACTGAAAAAATAGCTATTGTATTAGGTACTTTTGTATATGGTTTACTGTATGCAATTACAGACTCTATGCAATGGTCAGTATTATGTTTGGCCTTTTTTTTCTTAGCATCTTTTATTATATTAAGTACTTTAAAAAGCACCAAATACGTTAGCTAAAGAATATTCTTCTTATAAGAATATATACAAAGATTAAGCCTGTATAGATGATGAAAAAAGGAATGATGATTTCTTTTAAGCCTAAAACTAATAGAGCACTTAGAATTAGCAATTGAAAACCCAATCCAAATGTAGAGATACAAGACATTAACCAATTAGGTAATGGTTTTCCATTTGGAGCATTTCTGTCTAAAGCGTAAATAATTTCATCAAAAACACCATATAATTTTTTATAAATACCGAATAAAATATTCACAGATTTTTGAGTTTCTCCTTTTAATGCAGTGGGTGTAGTATCTTCAAAAACCCTGCTTGTAGTATCTCCATTAAAACGATTTCTTAGAATAACATAATAATAATTATACAAAGTTCCTTGCAATTGTATTCCAAAAAAAGCCAACAAAGCATACCCAATATGTATGTTGGTTAATTGCCAAATGCTCATGATGATGATAAAGTTTAGAATAATGTCTGCAATAGAATCAAAAAAACGACCAGTGTATGAAGGTGTGTTTTTTATCCTGGCTAGTTCACCATCTGCAGCATCTAAAATTGATTTAAAGATGATAAAAAATGCAGCAAAGAAATAGTAGTTTTCAAATATAAAGTAAACACCTAATAAGCCAAATATGATAAAGGCTATTGTAACACCTATGGGAGTAATGCTCGTGTTTTTTAGAGAATTTGCAATTACTTTGGCAATAGGTCTGCCATAATCTGATAAATCTAAAAATTGATATTCTTTAGGTAATTTAGACATAAAATGCTTTTGTTATGAGCATTTTTATTTTTTTGCGAAGAATAAAACAGCACAGTTATTGAAAGTGCAAATTTAAAGAAATTATATAAAAAAAGTCTGAAATTTTTAAAATTTCAGACTTTTTCAAGAATGTTATGCATTACTGAACTGTAATTGGAAAAGTAACTTCTACATCTGAAGTTCCTCCTGCAACAGCAACTTTATCATCATTTGGTTTTGTTGGCTCATGCTTTAAGATAACTGTTAAAGTCCCTGTGCTTGCTGCACCTGTTCTAACTGTAGTTTCGATACCTAGTTTATACCCATTACTATCCTCATCTTCTTTGTTTACATTTAATTCTACACTATTAGGTATATAGAAAAATTCATGCTCATCTCCTTCTGCTCTTACTTCTACAGTAATATCTTCTTCAGGAGTTTCAGTTCTATTTAATAATTGAATAGACCCTGTATAAGTTGTATTTGCCATTAAGGTACTAGAAGTAATTACTGGAGCATTACCTGTATCACCATCTAAATCTTCCCATGTTAAAACAACATCAGGGTTTGTACCATCTGTTAATGTGTATATTACAGTTGTTATTAATTCTTCATCATCTCCATGGTCATGATCATCATCATGATCATCACTACATGCTGTAAATACTAATGTTGAAATAAATAATACTGCTAATAATTTAATTGTTTTCATCTTTTTAATTCTTTAATAATTTAGTTTAATTTTTAGGTTATAATTTCGTCCTAAGTCATCAGCAAAATAACGTAGTCTGTTTAAGTTTTCTCTATAACTTACATTAAATAGATTGTCTATATTAAAACTAACTTCCATACTTCCTTTTTTAAAAGGATAAAAAACAGCAGAAGAATTGAATCCGAAAAGTGTATAACTTGGTGGAGTAGAACTAATATCTACAAATACTTGTTGCTGTGTTACTGGGTTTAAGGTTGTAAAGTTAAAATCTGGAAATCTATTTTGTTGTAATGTTGTTCTTTGACTTACACCAATTTTTAGTTGATGAAAATCGTTGTTTGTATAGGTAATTTTATTGCTAAAATTTACAGAAGGCATATGAATTAAAGGGTTGTTATTGGTTAAGTCATCACCTTGTAATAAACTTAAACTTCCTTTATAATCGAAATTGTTTGTAATTTCTTTATTAATATCAATGTCTACTCCAAAAATTCTAGCATCTACTTGGTTGTATTCCCAAACAGGAAAAGCGCCTCTAATTGTGGTTTTTATGCCTGTTGGTATTAACTGTATAAAACCATCAATTTGTTTGTAATATGGACTGATAGAAAAACCAAAATTTTTGTTGTTTCTCTCTAAAGTCATTATAAACTTATTGGCAGTTTCTTTGTTAATCGTTAAAAAACCAAATTCAATTCTAGCTGCACTATGATGCAAACCACCACTGAATAATTCAGACGGATTTGGCATTCTTTGAGATAAACCATAATTGAATAAAAATGCATAAGCATCTCCAAATCTTTTGGAATACCCAACATTAGTAGAAAAATTATTGAATGTAAATTCAGGTTTCGTTAAAAGTTCTAAGCCATCAGTAATACCTGTATCAAATTCAGGAAATAAAACATCATAATTTAATGCTGTCCAATCTGCTTCAACATACCATTTTCTAGCCTTTATTTTAGAATAATCATATCTCACCCCAAAACTTAGTTCTGAAGTTTCACTTAGATTGTAATCTAGAATAGCATAAGTACCTAATTCGGATTTATTATAATCTGGAATTAAAGTATTGGCACCTGTATTAACAATGGCATCATTGTTTTGATAACGCACTAAAAGACCAGTATTTATTTTAAAATCTTCGAACTTGTTAATTTCTAGGTTAGGCTGAATACTTGTGGTAAACAATTGCAAATCTATTACAGGTCTGTTTCTTAAGTCTCCTCTTCTAAGATCGAACTCTTTTCTTCTATTCAGCTGTGCATCTAATTGAATACTTAGTTTCCCCAAGTTTTTATATCTTTTAAATGCTTCTACTTTTGCTAAATGATGAAATATGTTTTGTCTTGGAAAATTAATATCATAAGAAAAGTCTTCAACAATTCTAGGTTCTCTATTGTTTATAGCCTCAACCAAATCACTTACGTTACCAATATGAGAAGATCTTAAAATACCTATCTTATTATTTACAAAGCTATAGTAGGCATCAAAACCTTTTTCATAACTGTTGTAACCAACTCTAAAAGATGCATTAATACTTTGTATACCTGTATTGGTTAAATAATAATCAGGAGCTTTAAAATCTCCAAATCTTTTGTAATTACCTTGAAACTTTGTGTAATAGCCAGATTTAAATGTTTTAACGATTTCTGAATTTAGATTGCCTCCAAAACCATTAGAATTTAGAGAAGTTGTTGTACTACCAAATAAGCTATCTATAATAGCATGTTTTTTAGATCTAATTAAAACCAAACCACCTACAGCATCACTTCCATATCTTAATGAATTAGCACCTTTAATAACATCAATTCTATCGCTAGAATTAATATCTATGTTTGGTGCGTGTTCATCTCCCCATTCTTGATCGAACATGCGTACATTATTATTAATAATTAATAATCTACTACTGTGTAAACCATGAATCATAGGTTTTACGATTGAATTCCCTGTATTTAGAGAATACACACCACTTATTGTATTTAAAGCATCACCTAAAGATTTATCAGTAAATTGTGTAATTACTTCTTTTTTAAGTGATTTTTCTATACTTGTAATTTCTGTTTTGGTATTTGTTTTTACCACAACTTCTTTCAATTCTTCTAAATGATGTTCTAAAGAGATTTCTTTAAACGTATTTTTAGTCAAATTATAAGACACTCTCTTAGTATCACAAGCAACATGTTTTATTTCTAGTGTTAGTTTACCTTCACATAAATTATTAAATACAAACTCACCTTCTAAATTAGAAGAGGTAAATTTATTTGTATTAATAATTTGTACAGACGCACCAACTATAATACTATTGTCGTGAAAATCAGATATTTTACCTTTAAAAGTGTAATTACAATCTTGTGCACTTATAGTGTTTGTACAACACAAAAAGGCACAAAAAATAAATAGTTTTTGCATAGTTGTTTTCTATATTCTAAATAAGTTTTTTAAGCTAGAATATAAAAAGGTGGCCCTCTTAAAGAAAACGATAATTGCTGATAATTTTGTAAGAAATTATATTTTGCACAGTCGTTACTTTTAACAATTGTGTTTATTGTTAGTTTAAATGTGCTTTCTGCAAGAAAAACATCATTCTGTTTTAATAAGTGTAGTTTACAATCAACATCTTTTTCATGCACATGTTTTTCTACTTTAGAATTACAAACTGTATGCTCATGATTCAATAAATCATGTACAGAATTAATAGCTAGTGGTAGTAAAAATATTACCACTAATAAAGAGCCTATATGTGTTTTAAAATTATTGATATTAACTTTTATTTCTAATTCTTAAATTAAGCATTTCTACACCCAGTGAAAATGCGATTGCAAAGTACAAATATCCTTTAGGAATAGCACCTACAGTTTTGTTAAAAAATTCGGTATGAGATAAATGAGCTCCTTCTGTAATTAGCATAAAACCAATTAATATTAAGAAAGATAAAGCCAACATTTGAATAGTAGGGTTTCTATTTACAAATTTGTTGATGGGTTGTGCAAATAACATCATAATTACGATAGAAATAATGACAGCAATAACCATAATTGTTAAAGCTCCATTTACACCATTAGTCATCCCAACAGCAGTTAAAATACTATCGAAAGAAAAAACAATATCAATTAAAATAATTTGAATGATGACACTTTTGAATGAGACTATTTTTGGTGATTTCATTACTTGTTCTTCATTTGTTTTCTCCATTTTGTGACGAATTTCATTCGTACTCTTGTAAAGTAAGAAAATACCACCTAACAATAAAATTATGCTCTGACCTGTTAAACCTGTTTTAAACCAACCAGCATCAATAATCCAAAAAGGATCTTTTAAAGCAATCAAATATGATACACTAAATAATAGAGCGATTCTTGTAATCATTGCTAAAGCCAACCCTAAAAAAGTTGCTTTTTTTACTTGATCTTCTCTTAATTTATTAGCGGAAATAGAAATAAATATAATATTGTCTATACCTAAAATAATTTCAAGAAATGTTAGTGTGAGTAATGATACCCAAGTTTCTGCTTGTAAAAATATATCCATTTACTTTACTTTATAAATTGTACCTTTTTTGGTAAATTTAGAAAAACCAATTTTTACAGTAAAATCGTAAGAATCTTCTTTAATTTTATTAATCTGTATATACATTGGATCTTCTTGCAAACTATTCTTTGGATTGATATATTTTAAAGTATAAAAGAAATTGTTTTTCCACTTAATAGATAATGTATCTATGTTGTCTCCATATTTACTTATCTGTATACTATCTTTTCTAATAATAGTTTCCTTTACGAAATTATCTCCAGCAGGAATTTCGAACACACCCTGTTTAAACTTATCAGAATTATCTTCAAACTCAGATTTACAAGATGCTAAAATTAGGATTCCAAAAAGAAGATAACTTATATTTTTCATTAGATTCCTGTATAATTTGATGGCGTTATTGCTTTTAATTCTGTTTTAATTTCATTAGAAACTTCTAGACTATCTATAAAATTAGCAATAGAATTTTGATTGATTTTCTCGTTAGTTCTTGTTAATCCTTTTAAAGCTTCATAAGGGTTAGGATAAGCCTCTCTTCTTAAAATAGTTTGAATAGCTTCTGCAACAACAGCCCAATTACTTTCTAAATCTTGCTCAAACTTTTCTTTATTCAGCAACAATTTGTTCAATCCTTTTAAAGTAGAAGTAAATGCAATAATGGTATGTCCAAAAGGGACACCAACATTTCTCAATACTGTACTGTCTGTTAAATCGCGTTGTAAACGAGAAATAGGTAATTTCGCAGATAGGTGTTCAAAAATAGCATTTGCGATACCTAAATTTCCTTCAGAATTTTCAAAATCAATAGGATTTACTTTATGTGGCATAGCAGAAGAACCAACTTCTCCTTTTTTAATTTTCTGTTTAAAGTAATCCATAGAAACATATGTCCAGAAATCTCTGTCTAAATCTATGATTATGGTATTTATACGTTTTATAGTAT
>Ga0209771_1001539_pt1 | contig 14708 bp, 14 predicted proteins | sample SaaInl59LU_5_DNA_FD_184639 | JGI IMG/M metagenome (GOLD analysis project Ga0209771, IMG submission 184639) | Marine microbial communities from expanding oxygen minimum zones in the Saanich Inlet - ESP_59LU_5_DNA (SPAdes) (version 2) | ecosystem: Environmental > Aquatic > Marine > Intertidal zone...
AATTACAACTTCAACTGCCTCTTCTCCTACTTTTTGAGCAATTTTATTTAACCCCTTCTCAAACAATTCAGAAACATAAGAGGTTTCTGAAGATGCATTCTCCTTACGATCTGTGATGATTGTTTCGAGTTCCGACAAAAACCCATAAGATTCAACATTAGATTCTCCCCAGCAGCTATCTGTCCCTTTGTGACAAGTTGGTCCTTGTGGACTTGCTTGAATCAACAATGTGTCGTTATCACAATCATTCTGCAAACTTTTGAAGCTTAGAAAATTTCCACTCTCCTCCCCTTTTGTCCAGAGACGTTGTTTACTGCGACTAAAAAAAGTCACCTTTTGTGTTTCCAAAGTTTTAGAAACCGCTTCGGTATTCATATAGCCGAGCATCAAAACGGTTTTTGTATTTGCATCTTGAATGATTGCAGGAATTAATCCTTCACTGTTATACTTAATATCCATTAGAGTCGTATGTTTATTTTATTTGATTGTAATTCTTTTTTTAAATCATTTATAGCAATTTCACCGAAATGAAATACACTGGCTGCCAAGGCTGCATCTGCTTTTCCTTCTTTAAAAACATCCACAAAATGCTGTATTCTTCCAGCTCCTCCAGATGCAATAATCGGGATATTGACTGTTTCTGACAATTGTGCCAAGGCTTCTTTTGCAAAACCTGTTTTAACCCCGTCATTATTCATCGATGTAAATAGGATTTCACCAGCTCCCCGAGTTTCTACTTCTTTCGCCCATTCAAATAAATCTAAATCTGTTGGAATGGTACCGCCTGCCAAATGTACCAGCCATTTGCCATCAATTTGCTTGGCATCTATAGCGACTACTATACACTGGTTTCCGAAGGCTTTCGAAAGTTCGTTAATCAGCTCTGGACGTTTGATCGCCGCTGAATTTACTCCAACCTTGTCTGCTCCAGATTTCAAAAGTAATTCAACACCATCTCTAGTACTCACACCGCCGCCAACAGTAAACGGAATGTCTATTTGTTCTGCCACATTCCTAACCATGTCTATAGTGGTCGAGCGCGACTCTAAGGTCGCAGAAATATCTAAAAACACCAGTTCATCCGCTCCGTTTTTAGCATATTGTTTTGCCAAGGCAACGGGATCGCCTGCATCTCTAAGGTTTAAAAAATTGACCCCTTTGACCGTCCGCCCATTTTTAATATCTAAACAAGGAATAATTCGTTTGGCTAACATAATTAAGATTGATTGAGTTGATAGGTTTCTAATTGTTTAAGGCTGATATTTCCTTCGTAAATGGCCTTTCCAATAATGACACCTTCACAACCTAAGTCAGCTAATTTTGGCAATTCATCAAAGGTTGAAATACCCCCTGACGCAATGAGCTTTACAGGGTTGATGCTGTTCAAAATCGTTTTATATAAATCAAAGGAAGGTCCTTGTAACATTCCGTCTTTAGCGATGTCTGTACAGATCACATAAGACACTCCTTTGGACACATAGTCCTTTATAAAGCTAAGGACTTCTTTATCGCTTTCTTCCTGCCATCCTTGAATCGCAATTTTTTGATCCAAGCAGTCTGCTCCTAATATAATTTTATCTGCACCATAGGTTTCCAACCAGTTTAAAAACTGTGATGGATTTTTAACCGCAATACTCCCTCCTGTAATCTGATGTGCACCAGAATTAAAGGCTATGTTCAAATCCTCGTCGGATTTTAACCCGCCTCCAAAATCAACCTTTAGATTCGTTTTACTGGCAATACTTTCCAGAATTTTATGATTGACAATGTGTTGGGCTTTAGCACCATCTAAATCTACTAGGTGTAGATGTTCGATGCCAACGTCTTCAAACATTTTAGCAACTTCTAAGGGGTTTTCATTATAGACTTTTTTTGTGCTGTAATCGCCTTTGGTCAGGCGTACACATTGTCCATTGATTAGATCTATTGCAGGTATAATTCGCATACTATAAGTTTAAAAAGTTTTGTAATAATTGAACCCCATCTTTACTGCTTTTTTCAGGGTGAAATTGTACTCCATAGAAATTATCTGATTGCAAAGCTGCCGAAAATTCAAGTTCATATTCAGAGCATGCAATGGTTTGCATTCCAATGCTTGCATAATAACTATGAACAGAGTACATATAACTGTCTTCAGAGATGTTATTGAGTAAACCTGATTGCAAATTCTGAATCGTATTCCAGCCCATATGTGGAACTTTAACGGCATTTGAAAACCGTTTAACATCCACATCAAACACACCCAGTCCTTTGGTATTGCCTTCTTCGGTATGTTTGCACAACAATTGCATCCCCAAACAAATTCCGAGCACCTCTTGTTTGAGGGTTGGAATTAAGAGGTCTAACTTTGATTTCTTCAACATTTCCATCGCTTGACTGGCTTCGCCAACTCCTGGAAATATCACTTTATCAGCACTCAATATCTCATCTATAGAATTAGAAAGTTTAGCGTTTATTCCCAAACGCTGAAATGCAAATTGAATGCTCTGAATATTCCCAGCACCGTAATTGATTATAATGACATTCATTTATTCTAAAGTTCCTTTGGTTGATGGTAAAATCATTTTATTCACGTCGCGTTTGATCGCCATTTTGATGGCTTTAGCAAAGGCTTTAAAAATCGCTTCTATTTTGTGATGCTCATTGCTGCCGTTAGCTTTGATGTTTAAATTACACTTCGCCCCATCTGTAAAGGATTTAAAAAAGTGCATAAACATTTCAGTGGGCATTTTACCTACATATTCACGTTTGAAATCGGCTTCCCAAACGAGCCAGTTTCTACCACCAAAATCAATGGCGACTTGCGCCAAACAATCGTCCATTGGCAAGCAAAAGCCATAGCGTTCAATGCCTAATTTTGACCCTAAGGCAGTATGGAATAAATTCCCTAAAGCTATCGCAGTATCTTCGATAGTGTGGTGTTCATCAACTTCTAAATCGCCTTTCACCTTAATATCTAAATCCATTTGACCGTGCCTTGCGATTTGATCAAGCATATGATCAAAAAACGCAATTCCAGTGTCAATTTTACTTTGACCTGTACCGTCTAAATTTAATGTAATAGCAATCTTTGTTTCGTTGGTGTTTCTCTCAATAGATTGGACGCGTTGCTTCGCTTTAAGAAATTCATAAATGACGTCCCAACGGTTTGTTTCTAAGGCAATAAAAGGCGTTAATTCATCTTGTTTAACTGAAATCTCATTGACTCCTAAATGGGTTTCATCATTAATGAAAATTCCTTTGCAACCTAAATTTTTAGCCAGTTCTATATCAGTTAGCCGATCCCCAATCACAAAAGAATTTTCTAAATCGTAGGCTTCGGTAAAATACTCCGTTAATAATCCTGTTTGAGGTTTTCGAGTCGGTGCATTGTCTTTTGCAAAGGTGCGATCGATGAATTGTTTTTCAAAAATAATGCCTTCGTTTTTAAAGGTATCAAGGATAAAATTATGAACCGGCCAAAAGGTGTTTTCTGGATAAACTTCCGTTCCCAGACCATCTTGATTGGTAATTATGACAATTTCAAAATCCAAATCTTGACAGATTTTTTTTAAATTTGAAAATACATCCGGATAGAATTCTAATTTCTCGAAAGAATCAATTTGTTCATCTGCAGGTTCACGGATGATAGTTCCATCACGATCTATAAATAATACAGGCTTCATTTATAAGTCTTTAATAAGGTTAATAATTGTGTGTTTTCAGAAGGCGTTCCCACCGTGATTCTTAAGCAATTATCACAATGCAATTGTGAGCTTCGGTTTCTGACAACTATGCCATTTTTAATAAGTTCATCGTAACGTTTGTTGGCATCATCCACTTTAATTAAAATGAAATTTGCATCTGAAGGGTATATTTTTTTAATAAAAGCATAAGCTGCTAAGACTTTGTTTAATCTGATGCGCTCATTTAAAATGGAAGCAATTTGATCAGAAACCACATCCTTATTATGGAGGGCTTTCAATGCTGCTTCTTGTGTAAGCGTATTGACGTTATACGGCGGCTTGATTTTATTTAATACTGCAATAATTTCTTTAGATGCATAACAAATCCCCAGTCGAATCCCCGCCAAACCATAAGCCTTAGAAAGAGTTTGCACCACAATTAAATTAGGATACGCATTTAGAAACTGTGTCCAACTGATTTCTTCTGTAAAATCAATATAGGCTTCGTCTATAACAATCAATCCATTAAATGCTTTTAAAAGACGTTCTATGGCACTACGATCAACGGTGTTTCCAGATGGATTGTTTGGCGAACAGACAAATAATAATTTAGTATTTGGTTTTATGTTTTCTAGAACCAAATGAACCTCTATTTGAAAATCCGATGACAAAGGCACTTGTATATTCTCAATGGCATTCAAATTTGCCAAGACGTCGTACATCCCATAAGTCGGAGGTAATGTGAGAATACTATCTGTATTGGGTTCACAAAAGGCTCTAAATATTAAATCTAAGACTTCGTCGCTGCCATTTCCTAAAAGAATTTGATTTGTGGGTACTTTTTTTTGTTGTGAAATAAGGCTTTTTAAGTCCGTTTGCTGCGGATCAGGATAACGATTTAAAGAACTGTCAAAAGGGTTTTCATTGGCATCTAAAAATACCATATTCTTTTTTAAATCTTTATATTCATCTCTTGCAGATGAATAGGGTTTCATCTGTTGTATGTTATTTCGAGTTAATTTATTTAGCTCCATTTTCTATAGATTTTAATCGAATAGTAACCGCATTTTTATGGGCCATCAATCCTTCGGCTTCTGCCATAAGTTCAATGGTGTTCCCTATATTTTTTAAGCCTTCCTTGGTGATTTCTTGAAATGTGATGTTTTTTAAAAAACTATCTAAATTCACTCCCGAATATGCTTTTGCATAGCCATTGGTTGGCAGTGTATGGTTGGTTCCAGAAGCATAATCACCAGCACTTTCTGGAGTGTATTTTCCAATAAACACAGAACCTGCATTTATGACATTCTCAACGAAAAACGGATTATTTTCCGTACAAATAATATAATGTTCGGGACCATAAAAATTGATTAAATCTACTGCTTCTTGATCTGAATCAACTAAAATAAGCTTTTTGTTTTCCAATGCTTTTTCAATAATCGATTTGCGCTCCAAGTATTGTGTTTGAATGCGAATTTGGTGATCCGTTTCTAAAAGTAATTTCTCATCTGTTGAGACTAACACAACCTGACTGTCTATGCCGTGTTCTGCCTGACTTAACAAATCTGAAGCGATAAAGGCTGGATTGGCATTTTTATCGGCCATAATCAGAAGTTCACTCGGACCCGCTGGCATATCAATTGCCACACCAAACTTGGTGGCCAATTGTTTAGCAACAGTGACATATTGATTACCCGGACCAAAAATCTTTGAAACTTTAGGAATACTAGAAGTTCCAAAAGTCAATCCTGCAACGGCTTGAATCCCGCCTACTTTAAGAATTGTAGTAATCCCACACAATGCGGCGGTATAGAGAATCTCCTTAGCAATCGCTCCTTGTGAGTTTGGAGGCGTACATAAAACAATATTTTTACAACCTGCTAGGGTTGCTGGAATGGCGAGCATCAGAACTGTTGAAAACAGGGGTGCCGTTCCTCCAGGAATATAAAGTCCTACAGATTCAATAGGTCGTTTTTCTTGCCAACAACGCACCCCTTGTTGTGTTTCGACATCAACTTTCGCTGTTTTTTGTGCGTTATGAAAAACCTCAATATTAGATTTAGCTTGCCCAATGGCTGACTGTAAATCTTTAGAAATCAATTTGGAGGCATTATCTATTTCGTTTTGAGAAACATAAAGGGAGTTTAAATCTACTTTATCAAACTGTTTTGTGTAACGTATTATCGCTGAATCACCTTCTTGCTTAACTGCTAAAAACACTTCATTGACTATAGATTCAATAGCTTCCACAGATTGTGTAGGTCTTTCCAGAATCGTTTCCCAAATGGATTTGACAGGGTATTTTATTAGAGTCTTCATTAAAGTACCATTTTTTCGATTGGACATATCAGGATGCCTTGAGCTCCTAATACTTTTAAATCATCAATAATATTCCAAAATTGGTTTTTGTCAATCACACTGTGTACAGAACTCCACCCCGATTCTGCTAACGGGAGTACTGTGGGACTTTTCATTCCTGGTAAAAGGTTGATAATCGCTTCTAAACTATCATTAGGTGCATTTAAAAGTACGTATTTTGAAGATTGGCCTTTGAGAACCGCTTCAATACGGAATTTAACTTTATCTAAAATTGCTTTTTGAGCCTCATCTATAGTTGGTGAGACTGCCAAAACAGCTTCCGATTTTAAAATCACTTCTTTTTCAACCAAGTTATTTTTAAATAAAGTCCCCCCTGTAGATACAATGTCCACTATAGCTTCTGCCAGTCCTATGTTTGGTGCTATTTCAACAGATCCATTAATGACATGGATGCTCGCTGAGATGTTGTGTTTCTCTAAAAAGGCATTGACAGTATTGGGATAAGAGGTCGCAATTTGTTTTCCATTCAAATCTTCGAGGGAGTTGTATTCCATGGTTTTTGGAACCGCAATGGAAACTCTGCACTTTGAAAATCCAACCTTAGAAATGTATTCAATAGTGTTTCCTTTTTCAACAAGTACATTGTTTCCAATAATTGCAGCATCTACAACCCCATCTTTTAGGTATTGAGGGATGTCTCCATTTCGAAGGTAAAAAACTTCAATGGGAAAATTAGTAGCCGTGGCTTTGAGCTGGTCTTTTCCATTATCAATAGAGATTCCAATATCTTTCAATAGTTTCATGGAATCGTCTTTAAGCCGTCCTGACTTTTGAACTGCAATTTTTAAAGTATTCATTTTTTATTATTTAGTATAAAAAAGACCCGTTTGATTTCTCAAACGGGTCCGTATATAGTTAAAATAGTATCCTACACAACCTTACCTCGCTTGATGGCCAGTTAAAAAGTGGTGGTGATGGAACGCTATAAATATCATTGTTTAATTATTGAGTACAAATATTCAGAAAATAAATATTCTAAACCTAACATATTATTAAGAATTATTAATTTCATAAATTAGGGTCGTTAAATCTAATTAATATCTAAAATTTACTGATTTCCTAAAATAATTGGTAAGCCCGCTTTTCCAGAGCCGATAACAATCACTTTACTATTTGAAGATTCAGATAATTTAACAGTGGCTTCAATCCCTTTATCTTGCAGGATACGATCGTTCAAAGAAGCACTTAAAATTCTGTTGGCATCGGCTTTACCTTGTGCTTCAATACGTACTTTTTGAGCTTCTTTATCGGCAGTCACCAATCTAAATTCATATTCCAAAGATTCTTGCTCTTGCTTTAGTTTACTCTCAATCGCATTTTTTATGGTGTTTGGAAGTTTTACATCTTCTACTAGAACACGTTTCACTACCAAAAACTGACCATTTAATAAGTTTACTACTTCGTCAAGAATTTCTTGTTCGATTACATCACGTTTGCTGGAATACAATTGTTCTGGTGTGTAACGTCCAACAACGCTTCTTGCAGCAGCATTGACAGCCGGGCCTAAAAGTTCATTTTCATAATCCTCCCCTTTTGTTTTGATCAAATTTCCAAGATTTTCGTATTCAGGTTCGTACCATATCGTACCATTTACTTTTACTTCAAGTCCATTCACAGAAAGAACATTCATCTCATCAGAAATAGATTGTTGTCTCACTTTGTGAATTAACATACTATTCCAAGGCGCCACAATATGAAACCCTTCTCCGTATGTTTGTTCAGTATCTATACCATCTCCAAAACGCTCAAACAACACACCACCTTCACCAGGCCCGATTGTTACGGCTGTTTTAGAAATTAAAATTACAATTGCTCCAATTAAAAAAATTATAGGAAGTCCGAGTTTAGGAAAATTTTGCATTTTTTTGTTTTAAATTATTAAATAAGTCCGTTGTATTTTCTTATGTACCATTCAATTGCTAAGCTTAATATGAGCAATAACAAGTAGAATTTTATATCGATCAAAGGTACTGTTTTTTTAGTAATTTTCTGAATACTTGAAAAACGATTTTCGGAAATTAGCTTTGTCATTAATTTGTCTATTTGAAAATCAAAGTAAGCTTTTCCTTTTGTATGAGTCGCGAGTTGTTCTAATTTTTGAGCGTTGGCATTTATAAATTGCTGTTCAATGTTAAAATTTAAAATTTCAATAGACCCAAACGAACGATGTTTGCCATTTTCAGCACTCACTTCAAAAGAATAATGAGCAGGTTCAAGCGCACTTATATTAGCGATATAACTGTTTTTAACTGGGATCATAGGGTATTCTATCTGCTGTTTTGTGGTTTTGTTTGTTAGTTTAATAAGTAGCGCGGCATTCCCATTCAGTTCGTAATTTTTATTAAAATATTGTGCTGATATCGTTAAGGGTTGACTGCCATCGTAAATAGGTTCATAATTTACTAGCAATCGTGTATTTTGATTTTTGATGTTTAGATATTGAATTAATTTAGATATAAACGAATCAAAAGTTTTAAAATCTTGATTTTCACGGTACGAATGCATGCGCCATTTCCATAAATTTTCGGCAAGTAGTACAGCTGTTCTTTGAGCATTATTTTCGTATGTAAACCATAAGGGTTCTTGTATAACTGTTCCATTAATCGACTTAAATAATAAAGTTTCATAAGGTACATTTATAAGGGTGTTGCCAAATTCTGCGGATAAGGGTGGAAAAGTATTAAAATTGAAGTCTTCAACAGAAAAATTATTAAATTTTGAATTGATTTTTCCTTGATAATTTTCGGTTTGCCCCGTAGTTTCTTGTTTAAAATCAGATTGAATCGCATTTAAAAATGCCCATTGTGTTTGAGTTCCACTTATAATAAAGGAGCTTAATTGTCTTTTTTCAATCAGCTCAAAAACAGCTTTAAAGCTTTGATTTGGTTGGTATAAAATGGCTAGACCATAGTTTTCATTCGTTTCTAAATACTCTATTGGCGAACAGATTTTTACAAGCCGTTGTTTGTTGGTTTCAATAGAAGATTTTAAAGTTCCTAAATCGGGATGAGATAGAGAGCTTACTATTGCAATATTTGTATATTCATCAATGGCTTCTATTGCGAAGAATTGTTTATTGTTGATTGTGTTTTTTTCGTTTTCATCTGCTGTTAAACTGACCTTATACCGTTGCACCCCCACCTTTGTAGATGTAATTGTAGGTGTGAGAATGATGGAGTTGTTTTTGGCTGAAAGCCTAACACGTTCTTTATGAATAATCTGACCTCGAGATTCAATTCTTAATTCCGACTCTACTACTGCATTTCCTGTGTATGAAGCGATGATTTCTACAGGGAATTTATTATTTAAATAGGTGAATTTATTAACGTTAATTTGTTGAATTTTCAAATCCGTATGGTAAATACGATCCCCAAGTATAAGAGGAAACACCACTTGTTCGAACTGATTAGAAGCAAATTCATAATCTTCGCCAATGGTTTGATTCCCATCGGATATTAAAACAATAGGGGCTAATTGGGAGTCATGTAGAGACTGCACATCTTTAAGACCCTTTGTGATATTAGTCTGAGCATCCTCAAAAGTGAGTGTTGAATTTTGAGTAATTTGGTTTCCAAACCGAAACACCTGAACCTCGTATTTAGAATTAATTTCAGAGTTTTTTAAAAGGAGTTGTACCGCTTCTGAAGCGATACTGTCTTTATTTAAATACTTAATAGATTGTGAATTATCAACTAGAACTGCAAGTGTTGGTTTAATTATTTGCGTTTCTTTGCTTTCAAATTTCGGATTGATTATTAGAAGTAACAATAAAAAAATCGAAATAAACCTCACTGCTGCTAAACTCCAATGAAGCAGATATCCTTTGGTTTTATACACATACTGAAAAAGCGCTATGACTAGCGCTAAAATTCCAGATATAATAATATATAAAATCGTTTGTATGGGCATACTTAATAAGCTTTAAAGAGTCACAGTGCCTTTTACAATAGATTAAGTAAGCATTCCGCCATCGACATTAATTGTTTGTCCGGTAATATAACTTGATAAATCACTTGCAAGAAACACGCATGCATTGGCAATGTCTTCAGGAGTGCCCCCTCGTTTCAAAGGAATTCCAGAACGCCATCCAGCAACAGTTGCTTCGTCTAATTTAGCTGTCATTTCAGTTTCAATAAATCCTGGTGCGATCACATTACTTCTAATATTTCTTGAACCAAGTTCTAAAGCAACCGATTTTGAAAACCCAATAATTCCTGCTTTAGAAGCGGCATAATTGGTTTGTCCTGCATTACCCTTAACCCCTACCACTGAACTCATGTTAATAATAGAGCCTTTACGTTGTTTTAACATCGTGCGTTGTACTGCTTTTGTCATATTAAAAACAGACTTTAGATTCACTTCAATCACTTTATCAAAATCTTCTTCCCCCATTCGCATGAGTAAATTGTCTTTAGTAATCCCAGCATTGTTTATAGTATATCAATTCCTCCAAAAATCAGCGATCACGTCTTCAGCTAATTGTTGAGCATCATTAAAATTAGCAGCATTGCTTTGGTATCCTTTGACAGTGGTTCCAAAAGTTTGCAGTTCTGATTCTAAAGCCTTGGCGGCTTCAACAGAAGAACTATATGTAAACGCAACATTGGCGCCGTGCTGAGCAAAAACCCTTGCAATTCCTTTCCCAATTCCACGGCTTGCACCAGTAATAATAGCTGTTTTTCCTTCTAATAATTTCATATAAATTTTCTAATAGTTATACCAATAATATCTTTAAATAATATTGATATCAAATATAGTAAAATGCTTTCAAATAAAATTCCTTAAAAATGATTTTGATCAATATGATCCATAAGTGTATTGAATAGAGTTTCTTAATACAAATATAATTTGTTGGAATTATTGTTAACATTTTGTATTTATGTGAATTTTTTAATTATTATTTTGTTTATTTGTTGATATATAAATTAAACAAAAAACATGAAAACATTAAATATTTTTAAATCTTTTGTACTGGGATTATTAATTCTTAGTTGCTCGTCTAGTGATGACGGTGGAGATTCAGGTTCTGGAAATGGAAATGAAGGGGTGAGCTCAATTACGTTAACTACAGCTTCTACTGAAGTTAATACGGGGGCTCAAGTCACATTTGTCGTCACAGGAAATAACTCCTCTGACGTAACAAGTTCATCTGATTTAAAAGTTGATGGTCAGAATGTTTCAAACCCGTTCTCATTTAGCTCAGAAGGAAGCTACGAAGTATCTGCAACCTACAATGATTTAACGTCTAACACATTAACTATTACTGTGAATAATGAGCCACCCAGCAGTATTTCTCTAAATTTTGATGAGGACAATTATATTGCTGGAGATTCAGGTACTTTTGTTGTTAAAGATAACTTTAATAATACGATTACAACCGAAGCTGAAGTAACCTTAAATGGATCGGTTATTACGACCAACCCATACTTGTTTTCAGCAGATGGTTCATACGTTTTTGTGGCGACTTACCAAGGATTAACATCAAACACGGTGAGTATTGATATTGAAACTCCATCTGTTTACTCCGATACAAATTCTTTTTCTGCCACTGATGCTCCGAGCACATTTACTAAGAAAGCCCTTTTGGAAGATTTTACAGGAACTTGGTGTCCACAGTGTCCTCCAGCTGGAGCAGCAATTGCGAATGCTATCAATGGTAATTCTAATATATTTGGAGTCGGTTATCATGCAGTTGGTGGCGACCCTATGGAAATTCCTGAAACGGCTTATTGGTCTTCATACTACAATGTCACTGGCTTTCCAACAGTTTATGTTAACGGCCCAGATACACGCTGGAATTATTCGAGTATGGGGCAAGTAAATTCTGAATTGGCTGAGACTGCCACAGTTGGTTTAGCAGTTAGCGCTACTATTTTAGGCGGAAAATTGGATTTAGAGGTAAAAGTCGGATTCAATTCAACCCCTTCTGAAGAAGTTAAACTAATGATTTATTTAGTAGAAGATAACGTTACAACGTCAACCCCACAATCTGGGTCATCTCAGGGAGCTAATTATGTTCATAGAGATGTTTTAAGAGAGGTTTTTACAGATCAATTAGGAGATGTTATTTCAAGCTCTAACACAACTTCTGGAGGTGTTTTTACACGAACCATTACAGGTCTTGATTTACCATCTAATGTTGATAATACCAATGAACTTAAGGTTGTTGCGTATTTAAGAAATACGTACACTAAAACCTTTGTTGATTATTTTGATACTACTCATACAAATTCTCCTCACTACGATATTTACAATGTACAAGAAGTTCACGTTGGTGAAAGTCAGGCATTTGATTAAATAACTTAATATTAAACATATAAAAGCCACTCATAGAGTGGCTTTTTTTGTTAAAGTATAACACAAAATTCTTAGACAATATATGAATAACTAAGACTCTGACTGAAAGCTATTTTATATGGATGGATACAAAAAAAACCTCCTAAAACAGTTAGGAGGTTAAATATTTTATAAAAAAGAGAGTTTTTAAGCAACTACTTCCGCTACTTTCTTTCCTATTTCAGCAGGAGATTCCACGACATGAATACCACATTCTCTCATAATTTGTTTTTTAGCTTGGGCAGTATCATCACTTCCACCAACAATGGCTCCAGCATGACCCATAGTTCGACCTGCAGGTGCAGTTTCTCCAGCAATAAATCCAACCACTGGTTTTTTACTCCCACTTTCTTTGTACCATTTAGCGGCATCTCCTTCGAGTTGCCCGCCTATTTCGCCAATCATCACTACGCATTCAGTTTCTGAGTCGTTAATCAGCATTTCTAAGGCTTCTTTGGTTGTGGTTCCAATTATTGGATCGCCACCAATTCCAATGGCCGTCGTAATTCCTAAGCCTTGTTTGACCACTTGGTCAGCTGCTTCATAAGTTAATGTTCCAGATTTAGATACAACACCTACGGTTCCTTTTTTGAAAACAAATCCAGGCATGATCCCTACTTTAGCTTCACCAGGAGTTATTACTCCAGGACAATTAGGGCCTACCAAACGGCAGTCTTTTGTACTAATATAGTTTGAAGCCTTAATCATGTCGGCTACAGGAATTCCTTCAGTAATTGTAATAATTACTTTTATACCAGCATCTGCAGCTTCCATAATAGCATCAGCTGCAAAAGCGGGTGGTACAAAAATGATTGTAGTATCTGCCCCTAGCTGCTCTACTGCTTCTTGAACCGTATTAAACACAGGTTTGTCTAAATGTGTTTGCCCTCCTTTTCCTGGAGTTACACCACCAACAACATTTGTGCCGTAGTCAATCATTTGAGAAGCGTGAAATGTTCCTTCACTTCCTGTAAATCCTTGAACAATTATTTTTGAATTTTTATTTACTAAAACACTCATGTGGTTTTATTTTATTGGTTTTTTTGCTGCTGCAAATGTAATTTTTTGAATGGTAATTTTAAAGGTTTTATCATTTAAAATTAGATCCATTATTTTTTTCTTGTAATTCTTGAATAATCTCTGGTAGTTTACGAAGTAATGCCAATTCTTTTAGTTTAGTTCGCGACTCTTCAATAGGCGTTCCAAAGTATGTTTTTCCGCCCTCTATAGATTTTGTAATTCCTGTTTGTCCTAAAATAACTGCTTTAGCGCCTATGGTGATGCCGCTATTAGTTCCGACTTGTCCCCAAATAGTTACGTCATCCTCAACAATGCAGCAGCCAGCAATCCCCGTTTGTGAAGCAATTAAACAATTTTTTCCAATGATTGTATCATGCCCAACCTGTATTAAATTATCAAGTTTTGAACCGGCTCCAATGGTAGTATCACCTGTCACACCACGGTCTATAGTACACGAAGCTCCGATGTGAACATTGTTTTTAATTATGACACGTCCACTAGAGAGTAATTGGTCGTAACCTTCAGGACGTTTTTTATAATAAAAAGCATTTCCACCTAAAACAGTCCCGGATTGAATGACCACATTGTCGCCAATGATGGTGTCATCAAACACACTCACATTAGCATGTATAATTGAGTTTTTCCCGATTACTACATTATTTCCTATGAAACAATTGGGCTGTATGATGGAACCGACCCCAATTGTAGCGGATTCAGAAATTGATTTGTGAGAAGCTTGAAAGGGCTTAAAATGCGAGCTCAGTATATTAAAATCTCTAAAAGGGTCGTCAGAAATTAACAATGCTTTTCCTTCTGGACAATCTACTTTTTTATTAATAAGCACCACTGATGCTTTAGAAGCTAGGGCTTTATCGTAGTATTTTGGATGGTCCACAAAAACAATATCACCTGGAGTGACCACATGAATTTCGTTCATACCCAACACCTCAAAGTTTTGATCCCCTACGTACTCGCAATCAATCAGCGATGCAATCTGTTTTAGGGTGTACGGCTGAACAAATTTCATACTATTCTTTGATCCGTTCTTTATACGATCCTTTTGCTGTCTCGACTTTAATTTTATCTCCTTCGTTGATGAACAAAGGTACCATAACGGTAGCTCCTGTTTCTACTGTAGCAGGTTTTGTCGCATTGGTTGCAGTATTTCCTTTAACGCCAGGTTCTGTTGCTGTTACTTCAAGAATAACACTTGCTGGTAAATCCACAGATAGTGGCGAACTGTCTTCAGTATTTATTAGCACCGTTACAACTTCGCCTTCCTTCATTAATTCTGGACTGTCTAAAACG
>Ga0209771_1001540_pt1 | contig 14704 bp, 6 predicted proteins | sample SaaInl59LU_5_DNA_FD_184639 | JGI IMG/M metagenome (GOLD analysis project Ga0209771, IMG submission 184639) | Marine microbial communities from expanding oxygen minimum zones in the Saanich Inlet - ESP_59LU_5_DNA (SPAdes) (version 2) | ecosystem: Environmental > Aquatic > Marine > Intertidal zone ...
GCAATGTCATCAACAATGAATCGTCATGTATCATACCCTTCAGTATCTCGATATTCAAAAAAACATAGATACGATAGATTTTCAGCAATGAGTGGAACTCAAAAACCAGTCGAAGTATTTGATGTTGTAATGCCAGATTATGTTACTATTTCTTATGAGGTAATGATATGGACTGATTTTACAGAACATATGAATAAGATTGTAGAGGCATTCCAATATGCTACTGATGAGTATTGGGGAGATAAAAGTGGATTTAAGTTTAGAGTAAAAGTTGATTCATTTGATAATACTACTGAAGTTGGAGAAGGTTCTCAAAGAATTGTTCGAACAACATTCACTATGTTAGTAAATGCATATCTTTTACCAGAACAATTTAACAACGAATCAACTCATAAGAAATCTCTTACACCTAAAAAGGTTGTTTGGGGAATGGAAACTGATTTAACTGGATTGAGTGGAGGAAATGTAACTAATTCAAGTGTTAAAAAACAATTAATAAATGAATATGCTGATATAATTGATTTTATGTCAATTCGTGGTTCTAAGCAGGCTACATTTGTAGATGCTGATTCATTTAAATTACAAAATGTTGATTTGCCCAAATTACCACCAGAGTTGGATGGGGTATTTAATGCAGATGATTGGTTTAGAATATATATTAATGGAGTATTTGTTGCAAACACAAAATATACTTACGAAGAAATAAATAATGAAATTTATTTTAACTTTTCAACGGGTTCATTAGATGGTGATGGTAATTTGATTTCAAATTCAACTGATTTGGGTTATGTTTTAGAAAATACAGATGAATTTGGTGTAACTGGTAAATTTATAGAGGAGTAATATGGCATTAAAAGATTTACAAGATATACTTAAACAAGTTCATGAGCCAGATGAGTATAGCCTCGTGGCAGAAAACATGAATCATTCACTATATTGGGTATGGAAACTAGAAAATGCAAAACTAAAGGATTTGGATTTAAATTTAAGAAATAAAAGACCCGAACACGCACGTTTTGATATATTTATTAATGGACAGTATATTTTGGAAGATGATTATTTATTTGAAGTTTTTGGTACTGATATACATATAAATTTTAAAAAATCAAATTTCGGATATACGTTACAAACAACAGATGATATTAAAATTGAGGGAGATGTTCAAGTAGAATAATGGCAAAAATTAAACCAAACATAATAACAGTATTTAACGATAGAGCTAGATTTAAAGAATTGGTATTGGAAGTAATAAATGATACAACCATTTTTACCCATGTACCAGATTCTATTGTACTAGATGGTTTCTTATTTACAATCCAATTATCTAATAAAAAATTCGTATTTGAGGATGTAAAAGTAGATAGCCTATCAGATTATGTTGATGTTTACTTACAAGGAATTAAAAAAACATCAAATGCATACGAGGTATCGGATGATGGAACAAATATAATAATACAAACTAATCAAAACATAACAGCTGACCCAAGTTCGATAATAGCATCTGACTTTGTAGTTAAAGGTAAAATAGTAAGTAGATAATATGGCAACATTAATTCAAAGTAAACAAATACAAGGTGTAGTAACTGCTTCGGTAATTCAGGGGGATTTTACCGTTGAAGGTGGTGGTTCGGTTAACTTATCTTCTGCATCTGGTGTAAGTGGTTCATTTAGTGGGTCATATCAAGGTGATGGTAGTGGAATTGTTAATATACCATTTACTTCATTAGTATCTGTACCAACTTTGGTTAGTGGCTCATCTCAAATTGATATAACTCAAACTGATGGGTTTACTACGTTTAGTTCATCTATTGCAACAGCACTTAGTTCAGTTGATACAGATGACCAAACTCTTACATTTAATCAAGCTTCTAAAGAATTAACCATATCAGAAGGAAATACTATTGACCTATCATCCCTCGGAGGAGGTGGTGGAGGAGGTTCTTCTATATGGACTACTGATGGTGGTATATATAAAGTTAGTGCAAACCTAAATGTAACAGGTTCAATTACGGCAACTTCATTTACAGGTTCGATTGACTATTCAAATCTTACAAATGTACCTTCATTAATTAGTGGAAGTGCACAACTATTTACAGATTTAGATACAAGATATGCATTAAGTGGTTCTGGTGGTGGAGGTGGAGATATAACACACCTCAATACATTTACATCATCAATCCAAACTGAAGTTGATGCAATTTCTGCAACAACATCCTCTTATTTGACTCAAGCTCCAGCAGGAACAATTAGTGGTTCATCTCAAGTAGATTACGATGTACTAACAGGTGGTAAGGGATTACTTAGTGGTTCACATACAGATGTAACTCATTTAAATACGTTTACTTCTTCAATACAAACTGAAGTAGATGCATTATCTGCAGCAACATCATCTTATTTAACAAGTGAAACTGATTCTCAAACACTTTCTATAAGTGGAGACCAACTTACAATATCAAGTGGTAATACAATAACAATACCAAGTGGTAGTAGTGGTACAACGGATTATACTCAACTTACAAATGTTCCAAGTGGATTAGTAAGTGGTTCATCTCAAGTAGATTATGATGTTCTAACTGGTGGTAAAGGATTACTTAGTGGTTCTCATACAGATATAAGTTCATTAAATGATTATACATCATCAATCGATGCACGATTAAGTGGTATAGATTCAATAACTTCTTCTTTAGAACAAAGAGTTAGTGAAATTGAATCAAATACAGGTTCATATGATGATTTAACAAATATAACACACTTAAATACATTTACATCTTCTTATTATACTGATTCTGCATCATTTGATACTCAGATATCAACTGAAAAGGGTAGAATAGATAATATACTAAGTGGTGCTAATGCAGATTACGACCAATTCGTAGAAATTGTTAATTTAGTTAACTCAACTGATACAGAAAACGATACGGCATTTGCAAACCATTATACTTCAAGTAGACAAAGGTTAACTGCTCTTGAAACATTCACATCATCAATAGATACAAGTATAAAATCTAAATTAGATTCTGATGGTGTATTTAGTGGTTCATTAGTTGCAGGTGAAAATATAACAATAAATGTAGATGGTAGTAACTATATTATATCATCTTCTGCAAGTGGTGGTAGTTCAAATGTAACTGTTTCGGATTCAGCACCAAGTTCTCCATCACAAGGAGATTTATGGTGGAAATCAGATGATGGTAATCTTTATGTTTACTATGATGGGTATTGGGTAATTTCACTTGATACTACATCTACTTTACCAAGTGGTGTAATTAGTGGTTCATCTCAATTAACTTCTTCTTATGATACACGATATTCTTTAAGTGGTTCAAGTGGTGTATCTGATTATACTGATTTAACAAATATACCTGCTAATATTATTAGTGGTTCACAACAAATTACTGATTTAGGATTTATATCCTCATCACATACTGTAATTGACTCGTTAAATACATTTACTTCATCAATACAAACCGAAGTAGATGCATTATCATCAGCAACATCTTCTTATATAACAACACTACCATCAGGATTACTTAGTGGTTCTCATAGTGATTTAACTTCATTAAATACATACACATCATCAACCGATGATAGGTTAACAAGTATAGAAGCTGCAACCGGTTCTTACCTAACAAGTGAAACCGATTCTCAAACACTATCCATTGATGGTAATGACCTTACTATTAGTAGTGGTAATACAATTACAATACCAGGAACATCAATACCTGCTGGAACTATTAGTGGTTCGGAACAAATAACTGATTTAGGATTTATTTCCTCATCACATACAGATGTAACTCATTTAAATACGTTTACTTCATCAATACAAACCGAAGTAGATGGATTATCAACATTCACAAGTTCAATACAAACAGAAGTAGATGTATTAAGTGCAGCAACTTCATCTTATTTAACAAGTGAAACTGATTCACAAACCCTTTCTATTGATGGTAACGAACTTACAATATCAAGTGGTAATTCAATTACATTACCATCAACATCATTACCAAGTGGTGTAATTAGTGGTTCATCACAACTTACATCTTCATATGATGCAAGATATGTAATAAATCAAGCACCAACTGCAGAATTTACAAACCATACTACTAATTTTAATACAAATTTAGCAACTAGTGGTAAAACAATGGTTAGTATGAGTGTTTCTGATTCAGAAGGTAACTCACCATACTCAGCATCATTAAGTGGTACTGATGGTTCATCTTTTGATTTAGTTTATAGTAATGATGCATCTAGTTCAATCGGAATTCATGCTGGTAGTAACTTATCTGCACAAACTTATAGATATAATGTAACTGTATTTGATTCATTTGATAAATTTACAACTTATAGTAGAACACTTGAGGTAACACAAGCAGATGTGGGTACTTTAAATGGAGATACTACTTCTTATATTATAGAATCTGCTAATAACGGAGCTACAATTAGAGATGCATCTGGTTTCGGAGGAGGAAACGCATCACAAGTAAGTGTATCCTACTCACCAAATCATGGTTCACAAGTACTTTCATCATTTACATCATCAAACCCAGCTGTATTGATTGATTCAAGTGGTAATTTAACAATGGGACTTGCTTTAAGAGGTTCAACAACTGGAAGTGGAGATTCTATTGTATCTAATATAACATTTACTGACCAATACTCAAATGTTGGAAATTCTAATGTAACAATAAATGTATTTGCAAATAATCATCCAAGTGCATCCATAAGTGATATTAGTGGAGATTTAAATATAAATGAAGCAACAAGTGGAACTGATTTAGTAAATGTAACAATAACTGATACAGAATCGGATACTCCATTCTCAGCATCATTAAGTGGTACTCATGCTTCATCATTTCAATTACAATATAACAATTCAAACTCATCATCAATTGATATTCAAGCAGCAAGTGATTTAAGTGCACAAACTTATAGTTACACACTTGATATTTTTGATAATTTTGGAAAAACATCATCGTATGATAGAACATTAACAATTGCAGATGCAAATGTTGGTACATTAAGTACTAATGGTACGTTCTATATAATAGAATCAGCAACAAGTGGTAATGCAATACGATTAAATTCAAATGGTAGAACAGGAACACAAGGAGATTTATCAGTTTCTTACTCACCAAACTATGGTTCACAGACTTGTTCGGAATTTACTTCATCAAATGCATTAATTGCAGTTAACTCAAGTGGTAATTTATCAGTTGGTAGTAACATAAGTGGAAGTGGTGAAACAAGTGGTGATACTATTACTTCAAATATAACATTCGCTGACCAATATGGTAATGTTGGTAGTGGAAGTATATCTGTAAACGTAACAACTAACAATGCACCTGATATTGTATTCAGTAATTCATCATTATTAAACACAAATCAAGCAACTGGTTCAAGTGGAACATTAACTACACTAACATTTAGTGATACTGAATCAGATTCTGTTGATTATGATAATTTAACATTCACAGATTCATCAGGTCAGTTAACTGCAACACAAAATTCAAACACATGGTTGATAACTGCTAACTCACAACTAAGTGCATCGAACTATACGTTCTCTGCAGCTATTGAAGATGAACATCACTTTAGAACAAACACAGAATCACATACAATTACGATTGTACAATCTGGTAATGGTACAATGACTGGAGATTCTTCAGTTTATATTATAGAATCAGCTGAAAGTGGAGACCCTTTTAGAGATGCAACTGGTTTTGGTAATGGTAATACTGCACAAATAGGTGCAAGTTACTCTCCATCTAATGGTTCACCTACTATTCAATCATTTACATCATCAAATCCTGCTATCTTAGTAGATGGTAGTGGAAATTTAACACTTGGTGTAGATATTAGTGGTTCGGTAACTCAAAGTGGTGATACAATCAATTCTGATATAACATTTACCGACCAATATGGGAATGTTGGTAGTGGTTCGGTAACTGCAACTGTATTTGGTAACAATTCACCGGTTGTAACCTTTACTGCAACTTCAAATTATGAAACAGATAATGCAACCAACGGTTCAACTGCTGGAACATTAAGTATAAGTGATACTGAATCAAATTCACCATTCACTATAACACTTGGTGGTACTCATGCTTCAAGTTTCCAAGTAAGTGGAACTAACATACTAGCAAATACTACTTTATCAGCGGGAACTTACACAATTAACATAACTGTTACGGATACTTACTCAGAATCGGTAACTTTATCAAATCAAACAATTACAGTAACCACATCTCAAGATTTTGGTAAAATTTACATTTACTATTCTAATTATGGTACTGATGCAGGATTTAGTTCAAATTATAACGCAGTAATGGGAGCATCTGCTGTAAATAGTGATACTCCACCTCAAGTAACTGCTTATACAGGAAATACAGCATCACCATATTACAAATTTAAATCAGGTGATATAGGAAGTACAAGTATTAGTTTGGCTGGTAGTAAAAATGCAACATTAGCGGCAGTAGTTAGTGGTTCAAACTTAAATTCAGCAATATCTGAATCAGCAGCTGGAATGAGTTGGACAACTGGAGTACAATCAATAATATTATTTCCAAGTGGTTCTGATATGGGAGGAATTCCATCATCTATGACAGATGGGTTTGGAGGAAGTACAACTGGTCAATATGTTTTAGTAGAATATCCGGATGGAACAAGTGCACCATTAGGAGCAGCCGGTTCAGTATTACATTCAATTGTATTAGATTCAGCACTACATGGATATTCTGAGTGGTTCGTGTTAGGAGCAATTGGACAAAACTCAGCAACAACAATGAGATTAAAAGTATTACCAAGTTCTGGTTCATTAGGAGCTTTTTAATATTAAAATATTTATATAGAAGGATAAAAGGAAAAAATAGATGGCAATTAATGTTAGTTCACAATTACAGTTAAGCTCCGGAGCGATATCCGCGAATACGGCCCTAGCGGATATTCAAAGAATAAAGGGCGCATTTAAGGTCTATACTTCTACTGTATTGAATTCAACATCTGTTAACTATTTCTCTAACGGACAGATAGTATTCGTTGAAGATAGTGGTTCTTTATATAAAGCTAACGTATTATTGGCAGATTACGTAGAAAGATTTGAAGATTCCGTAACGTTTTCTGAGTTTTCATTTGATAGTGGTTCTTTTAGTTCTGCATCGTTTGATAGTAGCTCATCCACTCTTACTTTCTTCGGCCAAGATTTAGTTGGCTCTGGTCAAATATCTATGTCTGTTGACTTATCATCACTTAGTGGTGGAGGAGGAGCCGGAGGTGGTGATATTACTGCGGTATTCACATCCGATGAAGGTATAACAGGTGGTGCATCCAGTGGTAATGTTGTATTAGAACTAGACCCAGGAGATGGAATTACTGTTAATGCAAATGGTATAAACGTCAATACAGGTTCGGCTCATTTTGTGGGTGGAGTACAACAAGTTGAAATAGATGGAGATACATTTTAAAATTTTTATCATCTTATAAAAAATATTCATATTTATACAAGTAACAAACTCTATATAGAGTTTAAATTATGGGTAAATACCCGTTGAACAAATGGTTACGTTATAACACAAAAAAATAAAGGTTTTCGTTAAAAAAATATTATAAATAAATTTAACAAAAAAACAAGGAAAAAAAAAATGGCACAAATAATTAAACACAGAAGAGGTAATCTAGAAGGACTATCGACAGCGACACCAAGAGCAGGTGAATTGTTGGTTGTTACGGGCTCAACCGGTCTTGGAACGATTGCTAATGTGATAGTTTAGTCTTTGTTGGTATCGACGGTTCAACGGCAACTCCTGTAAACAAAATTTTACAAGGAACAACCGTACCGAATTTAACAGGAGATGACTACAACACACGTGTTGATGGTATTCCTTTCTTCGATACTGATGACCAAAAACTATACATCTTAAACAAGGGTGGAAACATCGAGGTAAAAGCAACTCCTCAAACAGGTGGTTCAGGTATTATATCTGGTTCAACTCAAGTAGATGCAGATACAATTACAAACTTTGATAGTAATGTAAAAAGTAAATTAGATGCAGATACAGTAGTATCTGGTTCATCTCAAGTTGCAATTAACAGTACATCAGGTACATTAACTACTCTAGGTACAGTAACCGCAGGTAGTGTAACACAGATTTTGCCAGGAGGAACTATTTCAGGTTCATCTCAAGTAAATGCTGATACAATTACAAACTTTGATTCTAATGTAAAAAGTAAATTAGATGCAGATGGTGTAATTAGTGGTTCATCTCAAATAACAATAACAGAATCTCAGATTTCTGATTTAGTACACTATACTGATGCAAATGTAAAAACTAAATTAGATTCAGAAGGTGTAATTAGTGGTTCATCTCAAATATCTGCTGACCAAACAGCTGGTTGGGCTGCTGATGTTAAAGTACAATTAAATGCAAGTACTGTAATATCCGGTTCAGGTCAATTACTTAATGTAGCTACTGATTTCGGTAGTGGTAGAGTAAGTGGTGATGACTTCGGTGATGCAAATGGTGATTCAACATTCACAGGTTCATTCGTAGGAGATGGTTCAGGATTAACTGGATTAGCAACTAACTTAGATGTAAACGGTTCGCAAGTAGATTTATTAGCTGATGATTTAGATATTGTTGGTACTACAAATGAAATTGAAATTTCAACTGCAAAAGTTGGTAACGATGTAACTGTAACTGTTGGTTTACCATCTGATGTAACAATCGGAAATGATTTAACTGTTGCTGGTAACTTAACTGTAAGTGGTACAACTACAACCGTTGATTCAGAAACACTTAATATTAGTGGTTCTATAATAAGAGCTAACTATGGTGGTTCTGCAGTAAACGGTGGACTTGAAATAACTGATGCAACTGGTGGTGGTTTAGCAACTGGTTCATTATTATGGGATGGAACAAATGATTATTGGAAAGGTGGAGCGAAAGGTTCAGAAATTCAATTAGCTTCTGTTTCTGGTACTGAAACTCTTACTAATAAAACTATTGGTGGAGGACAATTAGTTGATGGTTCTGTTGCAAATGCTAAATTAACACATGATGGTATTACAATTGCTGGAGTTGATACTTCTTTAGGTGGTACAATTACTGCTGATACAATTGGATATGCAATCGGAACATTAATTTCAGGTTCATCTCAAGTAAATGCTGATACAATTACAAACTTTGATTCTAATGTATTAACTAAATTAGATAATGTAGGAGTAATTTCAGGTTCATCTCAAGTAAATGCTGATACAATTACAAACTTTGATTCTAATGTAAAGGCTAAATTAGATGCTGATGGTGTAGTTAGTGGTTCTTTGGTATCACAATTACCTGTTGGAACTATAAGTGGTTCAACTCAAGTAAATGCTGATACAATTACAAACTTTGATAGTAATGTAAAAAGTAAATTAGATGCTGATGGAGTAATATCTGGTTCATCTCAAATATCTGCTGACCAAACAACTGGTTGGGCTGCTGATGTTAAGGTACAATTGGATGCAAGTACTGTAATTAGTGGTTCATCTCAAGTAAATGCAGATTCAATTACAAATTTTGATTCAAATGTAAAAACAAAATTAGATGCTGATAGTGTAGTTAGTGGTTCTGCCTCTGATGTTAAAACATTCTTAGCAATTGCTTCATCTGATATTTCTGATTTAACTCATTATACAGATTCTGATGTAGTAGTTGTTTTAAATGACCACTCTGTAATTAGTGGTTCAGCTCAATTACTTAACGTAGCTACTGATTTCGGTAGTGGAAGAGTAAGTGGTGATAACTTTGGTGATGTTGGTGGTTCTTCTACAATAACTGGTTCATTTGTTGGAGATGGTAGTGGTTTAACTGGAGTTGCATCTTCTTTAACTGTAAATAGTGAAGATGTTAATTTAAAAGTAGATGATTTAGATATCGTTGGTACTGCTAATGAAATTGAAATTTCAACTGCAAAAGTTGGTAACGATGTAACTGTAACAGTTGGTATTCCAACTAACCCAACACTTGCTGGTAATGTAACTATAACTGGAAACTTAAATGTTGAAGGTAGTACTACTACAATAGATTCAACTACTGTAAACATCGGTGATAGAATTCTTGAACTTAACTATGCTCCTGGAGCCGGTAATGCAGGACTTTTAGTAACTGATATTGATGGAAGTGGAACAGATAGTGGTTCATTATTATGGAATTCTACTAATGATACTTGGACGGCCGGTGCAGCTGGAAGTGAAAAGGAACTTGCAAGATTAAATGCATCTCCTACTTCTAACACAGTACTTAAAGCTGATTCTAGCGGATTATTAGTTGACTCGTTAATTTCTGATAATGGTACAAACGTAACAATAAGTGGAACTGCGGAATTAAGAGTTAATTCAGCAACTGCTAATTCATTCGTTTACTATGATGCAAACAAATCCCTTGAATCAGTAGCGGCTGCTACGGCAGGTGATGTAATTCAATGGAATGGTTCATCGTTTGTAGCTAGTAGAGAGATTGATGGAGGTACATTCTAATAGAATATACTTAAATAAATTGAATCCTCCTTCGAAAGATGGGGGATTTTTTTTTATACTTTTAATTTTTTTATACTTATATACGTGGAGTTAGTTATCTCCAAAACCCATTAAATTTGAAAGGGTAATATTTATATACAATAAACAGGAATACTAATTAGATGGCTGCAATATTAAAATTACGAAGAGGAACGACCTTTACATCATTACAAGAATCTGAATTATTCTATGATACTTCATTAGAAACGATTCTTCTTGGAGATGGAGGTGGCTCAAACACTACATATAAAACCCTTGTAAAACTAAGAGAATCCAATAGTGGTTCACTTCACATATTAGGTGATATTACTGGTTCTCATATATCTGCTAGTGGAGATATAAGTGCATCTAACCTTGAGTTACAAGGTGATGCCAATATAGGTGGTAACATCATTTTAGCTGGTAATATATTTTTAGGAGATGGAGATAATGTAACTGATAATATCAATGTAAATGCATCATTTAGTGGTTCTATAATTCCTGAAACAGATGATGTATTTTCTTTAGGTACAGCAGTAAAACGATATCAAAATGCATTTCTTGTTTCTGCATCAATTGAACACTTACAGGTACCAGATAGTGGTATATTATCATCTTCTGTTACTAACTTTACATCATATAGTTCTTCAGTAGATTTAAGATTAGATAATTCAGAAGATACTGGTTCTAATCATAGAAATAGAATCGTGAAGTTAGAATTAACAGGTTCAGACCACGAGAGTAGATTAGATACAATAGAAGGACCGTTCTCTACATCAGTAGATTTAAGATTAGATAATTCAGAACTTAGTGGTTCTAACCACAGAGATAGAATCGTAGAACTAGAGACAACGGGTTCAGACCACGAGAGTAGATTAGATACAATAGAAGGGCCTTTTTCAACTTCATTAGATTCAAGATTGGATTATTTAGAAGGACCGTTCTCTACATCAGTAGATTTAAGATTAGATAATTCGGAACTTAGTGGTTCTAACCACCGAGGTAGAATTGTTCAATTGGAAGATTTCTCTGCATCTCTTGATGATGCTTATGAAGAAAAATCAAGTGGAACTCATATATTAGTTAGTGGTTCATCTCAAGTAAATGCTGACACTGTAACTAACTTCGATGCAAACGTTAAAGATAAATTAAATTCAGAATCAGTAGTAAGTGGTTCAACTGGTGAGCAATTGACTGCATCATTGGATTTAAGATACTTAGAAATAAATGGAGATGGAGTATTTAGTGGTTCATCTCAAGTAAACGCAGATGAAACAACAGGTTGGGTAGATGATATAAAAACTCAACTAAATTCAAATACAGTAATTAGTGGCTCATCCCAAGTAATATTAAACGATGCAAATTTAACCGGATTCGATACAACTGATGTTGTTGAAGGTACAAATTTATACTACACAGATGCAAGAGTAAAAACAAAATTAAATACTGAAACAGTAATTAGTGGTTCAACTCAAATTAATTTAGACCATTTAGATACAGATGATTTAACAGAAGGTTCAACTAATCTTTACTACACAGATGCAAGAGTAAAAACAAAATTAAATACTGAAACAGTAATTAGTGGTTCTTCACAAGTACCAATGGGTGGTGATATTAGTGGAAATGCTAATGATGCAACTGTTATAAAAGTACAAGGTGTTGAATTAACAAGTGCAGAAGCAACTCAAATATCAAACATAGGTTCAGAAACAATAAGTTCAACTCAATGGGGGTACTTAGGAGCATCCAATCAAGGAATCTCTACAACAGATAATGTAACATTTAATACCGGTTCATTTACAGGTGATGTATCTGTAACGGGTAACTTAACAGTTTTAGGTTCTGCAACAGAAATATTAACATCAGAATTAAGAATTACCGATAAATTAATAACAGTCGCAAGTGGGTCAATAGATTCAGCAGCTGCAGATGGAGCAGGTATTGAAGTTGATGGTGCAGATGTATCATTACAATGGGACCATAATACAACTTCATTCGTATTCGATGCAAAAGTAAGTTCATCGGTAGGATTTAAAGGAGAAGGTGGGGAACTAACAGGTATTGATACCGACCAAGTAACTGAAGCCACAAATCTTTATTATACTGATGCCCGAGTAAAAACTAAATTAAATGCAGAAACCGTTCTTAGTGGTTCAGGTCAAGTTAATTTAGGACATTTAACCACCGATGATTTAACAGAGGGTACAACAAACTTATATTATACAGATGTTAGAGTAAAAACTAAATTAAATGCAGAAACGGTAGTTAGTGGTTCATCTCAATTACATACTGATTTAGATAACAGATACTTAGAAATAAATGGAGATGGGGTAGTTAGTGGAAGTTCACAAATTCTACACGATTCAACATTTGGATTTGTAGCAAACGAACACATTGACCACTCAAGTATTACAATTGGTAGTGGAAAGGGATTGATTGGTGGTGGTACTATTGATACAAGTAGAAGTTTAACTTTAGATACTGGTTCTGCTCATTTTGATGAAGGTATAAAGAAAATAATAGATGCAGATGGTGTTCTTAGTGGTTCATCTCAATTACATACTGATTTAGATTTAAGATACTTAGAAATCAATGGAGATAATGTTTTTAGTGGTTCATCTCAAGTAGATGCAGACTCAATCACAAATTTTGATTCTAATGTAGAAGATAAGTTAAACGCAGAAGTGGTGCATAGTGGTTCTTACTTAGGAACATCTACTACATCAAACTTATCAGAAGGCACAAACTTATATTATACTGATGCCCGAGTAAAAACTAAACTAAACTCAGAAACGGTAGTTAGTGGTTCATCTCAATTACATACTGATTTAGATAACAGATATTTAGAAATAAATGGAGATGGTGTTATTAGTGGCTCATCTCAAGTAAATGCTGATACAATTACAAACTTTGATTCTAATGTAAAAGCTAAATTAGATGCCGAAGCAGTAGTTAGTGGTTCAAGTTTTGTATCAAGTCATCAAGGTTCTATAACTGCAAGTATTAATAATGTTTCTACAAATGTAGATTTAGGATTAAACATAGATGACTCACCAACATTTAGTTCATTAACTCTTTTAAATACAGCAACAGCTGCAGTAACTGCTTTTGATGCATTATTTGATGTAAGTGGAGTTACTAAGAAACGAACTTTGGGAACATCGGCATTCTTTAATGTATCATCTTCAATTGCAGATGACCCTAATTCAGTACCAACAACAAAAGCAGTTAGTGATGCATTAATTGCAGCAGGTGCTGGTGATATTACATCGGTTAACTCTTCAAATTTATATCCTGCATCTAGTACAGGTATTGCACATTCAGGAGATGGAACACAAGATGGTTCTAGTTATTATGGTAATATTGGTAATGTAGTACTTGTAATCGATACTGGTTCAGCTCATTTTCAACAAGGAGTTGAATTGTATTTGGATGGAACATACTCCGATGCAGATAATACTAACCACTTAAATTCATTAGGTGTAATTAGTGGTTCTACTCAATTAGAGGATACTTTCTTAAAAATAGATGGAGATGGTGTTATTAGTGGAAGTTCACAAATAACAATAACCGAATCACAGATTTCTGACTTATCACATTATACTGATGCAAATGTAAAAACAAAATTAGATACAGAAGGTGTAATTAGTGGCTCATCTCAAATTACTAAAACATTACAAGAAGTAACTGATGATGGAGCATCTACCTCTAATGCAATTCATATTACAAATACAACTACATCAGCAGCTAAAACTACTGGTGCATTAATAGTGGATGGTGGACTTGGTGTAGGTGGAAGTATAACTGCTAACTTGGTACAAGTTTATTCTGCAACTCCAAAAATGATGGTGAGCAATAGTGACTCAACTATTGTTGATGGACAGACAGTTGGTTCGTATCAATTTAGACATACCGATGCTGATGGTGGTGGAAGTGGTGGTATATTTAGTATTGATTTAGTTGCAACAGCTGATTTTGAAGGATTAAATAGTACACCTGCAGAATATCAGTTTGATACTGCTATTCGTGTAGATGGATTGGTAACTGCTAGTGCATTTTATGGTGATGGTTCTAACTTAACAGGAGTAACCTCATATACAGATTCAGATAACACAGACCACTTAAATTCATTAGGAGTAGTTAGTGGTTCGGGTCAAATAGAAACTTTAT
>Ga0209771_1001550_pt1 | contig 14660 bp, 13 predicted proteins | sample SaaInl59LU_5_DNA_FD_184639 | JGI IMG/M metagenome (GOLD analysis project Ga0209771, IMG submission 184639) | Marine microbial communities from expanding oxygen minimum zones in the Saanich Inlet - ESP_59LU_5_DNA (SPAdes) (version 2) | ecosystem: Environmental > Aquatic > Marine > Intertidal zone...
TGTCAGAATCCTGTGGATTAAAAATAAATTGGAGTACTTCACTTGTAGATCCAGAACAAAAAGTTATGGTATAATTTTCACTATCTCCATAATCACTATTTCTTCCACCTGAATCTAAAAACGTGCCATTACATGTGTAAATCGTTTGACCATTATAAGTGTCAATAGGATAATCTACAGCTGTTGTACATAATGAAACTAACGAGTTTACACCTGGCGAGCCACCAGTTCCAACTTCTGTCCAGTTTGTTCCTGTACTTGAGTTGTCTAAGCTAGTATTTCCTAAATGAAGTGAATTATCATTACCATCTGCTCCATCTGTATCAGCATAAGTTACAGTATCTGCAACGGTTGTTCCATCTGCAGCAAATAAAGTTATTGGTTCTCCAGTATTATTTAAAGTTCCAGTGGCACTCCCATTTGAGTAATCTGGTGTAAATGGGCACCCATTATTAAATGTTGCATCACCACTATCTCCAAGTCCAATAGTTATGCACGTACCAGTTGCAATTGTTGTGCTAGATGGAAAAGTAAATTCTGTTGTCCCATTAACATCAATTATATAATTACTTAAATCTTGTATACTACCAGACACATTACAGATTTCTATCCATTCATCATCAGAACCAGATGTATTATACATAATTTCTGTAATCACAACATCAGCAGTTGGTGGTGCTTCGTTATCTGTAATTGTAATTGTATGTTGAGTGTTTGAACCTAGAGCAGCACTATTTCCTCCAATACAATAGTTTCGTCACCTTCATAAATTAAATTGTCATTAGAAATAAAGATTGTAAGGCATTGGTTTACAGTACTATTTGCAGGAAAAGTTAATGTTTGTGGAAACGAAATTGCAGCTGGACTTCCTGCTCCATCATCGTAATCTGTGCCATTTGTAGCTGTACTTGAGCCATCTAAAGCGATTTCTACAGTTGTGGCATTAGTTGCGTCTTCGTTTGAGATTTCTACACATACATCTATAAATAATCCATCTTCTGCTAAAGTGGAAGTTGTACTAACAAATTGAACAGTTGTTGTTGCTAGTGTTCCATTAACTCGAATGTTATCAAAAGCAACTTCCTCACCTCCTGCTGTCATAAAAACATCAATTCGTATATCAAGAGACGTACCTGTGGTTCCCAGAGCAAATGTGTAATCTGTAAAAGTTGTAGTTAAAGCAGTTCCGTCACCAGAACCGTCTAGATTTGTGTCTTGATTAATTGAGCCATTACTACTGCCTAATGGAGCCTCAAAAGCACCTATTAAATTATATCCTGCACCATCTACTTGAGTGTAAACGTGTAAATAATCTGTTGAATCGAAACTCACACTATTACCAGCTCCAAAAAGCCCAACTATATCAATTCCTGTATAGCCAGAAATATTGATACCAGAAATAATTACACTAGAAACACCTGAACCATTTGGGTTGTCTATATCTTGTGTGTCTTCTCCGTTCCAAAATTTGGTGCCATCTATATTAGAATATGTTGAATTCCCTGTTGGATCAGCTCCATCTCCTATTAAATCAAAATAATCATTAGTTCCATCAGAAAACACACCAGAACTTGTGTATCCAGAATTTAAAGCGCCTTCAAAACTTTGTTGTTATATTTGCCCATAACTAAAATAAGCAAAGCCAAAAATGAATAAAATAAAAAGTGAGTAATTCTTAATCATAATATTTTTTCTGAAAAAATAAGTTGGTAAATACAGCTTAAATAGTTCACTTTCAAAGATATGAAATTATTAAGAATTTACTATTTTACAGGAATAATACTATACCATGAATCTACAAAAAACATATTCTGTCGATGAAGCTCAAAAAAAACTAGAATATTACTGTGCTTACCAAGAGCGTTGCCATAAAGAAGTGGTTGAAAAGCTACAAGCTATGCGAATGATTCCTGAAGCCATAGATGTAATTGTTGTTTATTTAATAGAGCACAATTTTCTAAATGAAGCACGTTTTGCTAGAACTTTTGTTAGTGGTAAATTTAGAATAAAAAAATGGGGACGTTATCGTTTAACACTTGAGTTAAAGAAAAAAAATATTTCTAAAGTTAATTTAAAAGCAGCGCTTGATGAAATTTCTGAAGACGAATATTTGGAAGTTTTTAAAACTTTAGCCGAAAAAAAGTTTGATTCTATTCTAGAAACTAATATTTTTAAGAAAAAAAAGAAACTTATAGATTACCTTTTGTATAGAGGATGGGAGTCGCATTTAGTTTATGAAAAAGCAAACGAGTTAGTAAAATAGTATATGGTATAAAACATAAAAAAGCCTTTCGGTTTTAACCAGAAAGGCTTTTTAGTAAAAGTACGTTTTTATGTATTATAAGTTAAATACAGCACCTAGACTTACTGTAAATTGATTGTGAATATTCTCTGCTCCAATAGGATTTTCTTTATATTTTGCTAATGGTGTGTTTAATTATGAATACACTCCAAAACCATCTGTAAATAAGTAGCGAAAACCTAAATGGCCACCAATGTTTTTAGTGCTTAAGCTTAAACCTGGATATACATCAAAATTATCATCAATATTTATTACGTTACCAAGATTAGCATTAAAACGCAATTTAATATCAAAACGATCTCCAAATCCTGCGTCAAGGATATCATTATTTTTAACGTTTAAAGCATAGGTAGAAGACACACCAACAGATATATTCTCACCTAAACCATAATCATAACTTACATTAATTCCAGAGGCAAAGTCTTGAAAATTACCTCCAACTTGAAATTTTTGATCTCCTTTACCTTCAAAAACTTGTGCGTTTGTAAGCGATACACTTAAAACAGCTAATACAAATAGTATTTTTTTCATAGTTATAATTTATTTAGTATTCTTAATTGCTTGAGTATTTTTCCAGTCAATCCATTTTTGACCTCTTATTTTTCGCATGAGATTATCGTATTGCCTCATGATTATAAAGTTATTTAACGCTTTTACTACGTTTATTGGATTTTTAGTAATAGATCGTAGACTCATGGAAAATCCTGGTGTAATATAACGCATATAATGCCAATAACCTTCTGGCATGTATAAAATTTCTCCATGGTTAAGTTCACATTCCCAACCTTTTGCTTTTTTTAATGCAGGCCATTTTTTTAAATCAGGATTCGAAAAATCAATATCTTCACGAACAATTAACGAGTGTGGAATTTTGTAGAGAAATTTGCTTTGTTTTTGATCAAAGAGAATACATTGTTTTTTACCTTCAAAGTGAAAGTGGAAGATGTTTGAAAAATCAATATCATAATGCATAAACGTGTGTGAATTGGTTCCTCCAAAAAACAACATAGGCATTGTTTTGAGTAATTTTAAACCAAAATTTGGCAAAGCGTAATCGTTTTGTAATGCTGGTACTTCTCTAAAAATATTCCAAAGAAATATACGGTATTTTGTTGGCTTCCTTTTTAGTAAGTCTATATATTCAGAGAGTTTCATTTTAGCGTGTGGCTCGTTGAAACCATCTTTATAATTCACAGGTCTATCGTCGTACAATGGAACTTCTTTGTCTCCTGCAATGTCTTTAATATAGTCTAAATTCCATTTTTTGTAAGCAGGCCAATCTGTAATAAACCGCTCCATCACCAAAGGTTTTTGAGGCTTATAATAATTTTTAATAAAATCCTCCTTCGTTATTGTTTTAACTCTTGGTATGTGTTCTAGGTTTAATTTCAAATTAAAAAGTTAAAAATTAAAACACAAAGTTAATAAAACGCTACTAAATTTAATGTTATTTTTTTTTTGGAATTTATTTAAAAGTTATAACGTAAACCTAATAGAACATTGCTTGGTGGCATAGGTGTAAAGCCAGTTTCTATATAATCTGCATCAAAAATATTGCTTGCGGTTGCTGTAAGTTCAAACGTTTTAACAGTAAATATTAAAGAGGCATCCCAAACATTATAGCTTTGTCCTGTGGTGCGCTCAGCATGTTTATAGATAATGTTTTGTTTCATGTTTTTAAATAGTTGGGTGCTTAATCGTGTTGTAAATTGATGCTTTAATGTATTTAAAGAGTAACGCGACAACTCTTTATTTTGGTCTAGAATATTGTCTTCTAAAAAGGCATAACCAATGGCAAATGTTTGATTAAAATCACTAATTTTAAAATTATAAGAAGCATCGAACTCTAATCCTTTAGTATTTACTTCTGCTATATTTGTGGCAGTATAGATAGTTTCTGTTGTGTTTGGTTTTATGTAATCTATAAGATTTTTAGCATCTCTATTAAAAATAGCTAGTGTTGTAGAAAATTTGTTTGTTATGTATTTAATGCCAATTTCTTGTCCAAAGGCATCTTCTGGGTCTAAATTTTCGTTTCCAACAGTTCTAAAGTCGTTATAAAATAAATCTGTGTAGGTTGGGATTCTGTAAGTGTAGCCAACGTTTCCATATATTTTTATAGTGTTATTTATGTTGTAACCTATGTCCATACCAGGAAAAGCATGGAATTTAAAATCTGAAAAGTAAGTTACAGCAACACCAGGAGTAATGTCTAATTTATTGTCCAGCAATTTAAATTGATGTTCTAAGAATAAATTCGTCATAAATCTATTTCGGTTTCCTAAATTATTACTTCTAAGATAAATTTTAGATACATCTATACCAAAACCTGTTATACCTAGTTTTGAGGTGTAAGAAGCGTTAACTTCTGCTCCTATTTTGTCTGTAATATGAAAATTTCTAAAAAAAGATGGATCCTCTCGTTTTAATAGAAATAAATCTTGATTACGTTTCCAATACACGCGTGGTTTAATTTTAAGCTTTTCTGTATTAAAAGTAGTTGTAAAACCTATTAAACTATTTTGAGTTTCTTCGTATTCATTAAAAGCAGGACTTGTTGTATAAAAGTTTTCTGCACCAAATTTTCTATCAAAAAAAGTAGCAATTAATTCTATAGGTTGTGCATTTTTATTAAACGTACTCTTTAAAAAATAATTAGAATTATCGTAATCTGAATTATTTCGATAGCCTTCAGACGTTAGCTTTCCTACGTGTATAATGTGTGATGAGTTTTCTAGCTCTGTACCAACAGTAATAGATCCATTTAATTGATTAAAAGAACCAGTTTCTAGATTTATAGAGACCGAATTATCTAAGGTTTTTTTTGTGACTATATTAATAGCTCCTGTAAATGCATTTTGTCCAAAAACCCTTGCTGCTGGACCTTTAATAATTTCTATACGCTCTATTACTTCTAATGGTAATGCAGCGTTCATGGTGTGATGTCCAGTTTGAGCATCGTCCATTTTTATGCCATCTATAAGTAATAAGGTTTGATCAAAACCACCACCTCTAATTTGTAAATCGGCTTGGCTACCTCCAGTTCCTCGACGTCTTATATCAACTCCTGTAACTTGTTGCAGTAAATCGGCTACGTTTGTTGCAGCAGCGTTTTTAATCTCTAGAGCAGAAATAACTGTAATAGTTCTTGAATTTTCTTTAAATGGTAGGTCTATACGTGTTGAGGAAATTAAAACAGAGTCTAATTGTTGATTTTGTAGCTCTTGGGCATGCGTAGTTAGAACAAAAACAGTAAGTAAAATAAAAAAAGGGTTTAATTTCATAACAAAATGTATAGGTGTTTTTTAACGCTGCAAAATTCGTAACTTTCCGGATTATTAAAGTAGTCCAGTTTTAAAACAATGAATAGTCCGGTTAATAATGTATTAGAATCTTTAATAGCATTTAATAAGTCTGCGAATACTTCAATTTACATTCAAATAGCCCAGCAAATCATTAATGCTATACAACGTGGTTATTTGCCTGAAGGAACAGCCTTACCAGGCACAAGAACGTTAGGCGAACTACTATCTATTAATAGAAACACTGCAGTTGCTGTGTACGACGAGTTGGCATCTCAAGGTTGGGTAAATATTATGCCCAACAAAGGGACGTTTGTGTTAATGCCAGAAAATAAAACAGTTGCCATAAAAGCAGTAACCCAAAGATTAGATACATTAAAAACGTATCCTAATACAGCAGGATTTCCATTTCAATCGTCATTTAACTTAGCTTCTACTCAAGAGTTTTCTGCTTGTAAACACGTTATTAATGATGGAAAACCTGACTTAAGATTACACCCTACATTCCAGTTTGCTAAATGGTATAGTGCATCAATGAAGCGAGCATCATTAATATTAAAATGGAATCAAACTCAAGAAGAATCTTACACCACTTTTAGTAAGCAATTGTGCAATTATTTGAATGCTACGAGAGGATTTCACATAAAACCCAATAATATTTTAAGTACACGAAGCACAGAGATGAGTTTATATATTGTGTCTCAACTATTAATACAGCAAAAGGATGTGGTTTTGGTTGGTAATTTAAGTCATTATAAATCTAATATGATTTTTCAGCAAGCAGGAGCCAACATAAAAACTATTCCTGTAGATGTGGATGGATTAGATGTAGATTTTATTGAAAAGAATTTCAAGAAAAACAGTATTCGTTGTGTTTATGTTTGTGCTCACAGGCAATACCCAACAACAGTAGCGCTTACAGCTGCTCGACGTTTAAAATTATTAACATTAGCAACAGCCTATAATTTTGCTATTATAGAAGATGATTTTGATTATGATTTCCAGTTCGATGGGTCAGCTATGGTACCAATGGCAAGTGCAGATGCTAAAGGTGTTGTTATTTATTTAGGACGATTAGGACAATCCTTTTTCCCAAGTTTTCAAATAGGATTTATAGTTGCGCCAGAAAACATTATTAATGAGGCCAAGAACTATTTGCAAATATTAGACAAGCAAGGCGATTTAATACAGAAACAGATTCTTACAGAGCTTATTGTAGAAGGTGAAATACATCGCTTAATTAAAAAAAATATTACCATTTATAAACAAAGGCGCGACTATTTATGTAGTTGTTTAACTAAATACTTTAAAGACTATGCTACTTGGCAAGCTCCTGTTGGAGGTTTAGCAGTATGGTTGAATTTTAAGCCTAGAGTTTCGCTTGTTAAATTGGCTAAAAAAACAAAAGCACGCGATTTGTTTTTACCTAAAACCATATTGTATCAAAATAAAGATATTTGCGCGATGAGGTTAGGTTATGGTCATTTAAACGAAGATGAAATTGAAAATGTTATTAAAATTTTAAAGAGCTCTATTGATGAGATTTTACTATAGACACATATTATTAGGTTTTTAAAATAAGTACTTTTTAAGCTTACTATTCTAAAATCCTTGATAGATTTTATTTGGATTGTTACTTGTATTCCACTAATATTTATCTTACTATTTGTTTCAGTATTTGTGTTTATAGATCCAACAATTTCTGGGATTGTGCTCAATATGGATGAATCAGAAATTCTTAATTCAGGTGCATCAGTACAAATAACAATGCTTGTTTTAACTGTTGTCGTTTTAATAGGTATTTATTGTTTTTATCTTTTCCGTAAAACATTGCGCTATTTTCAACAAGCCAAGCCTTTTCACAATTATGTAATTGTAACCTATAGAAAAATGGGAAACTTACTTGTAATAACGGGTGTTTTGGCTACCATTTTATTTTTCTTGATTAAATTAGTTTTTAAAGGAAAATTAGAAATCCATTTAGGCATGTCTCCATATTTGTTTATTGTGTGTTTAGGCTTGTTTTTTATGGTATTAAGTGAAGTGTTCTTGATTGCTAAAGTAGCTAAAGTAGAAAACAATCTAACCATATAACCATGCCAATACTAGTAAACCTTGACATTATGTTGACCAAGCGGCAAATGAAAAGTAAAGACTTGGCAGAAATTATTGATATTACAACTGCAAATTTATCCATACTAAAATCTGGCAAAGCAAAAGCCGTTAGGTTTTCAACCTTAGAAGCTATTTGCAAAGCACTCGATTGCCAGCCAGCAGATATTTTAGAATATATAGAAGATTAATTCGTTTTAGTTAATAATTTTTTTTCTTCTTATAAAAAGCAATTTGCTTTTCTTCTATCTTTGTAAACTATGTTTGCACTAGTAGATTGTAATAACTTCTATGCCTCTTGCGAACGTGTATTTAACCCTAATTTACAAGGTAAACCAATTGCTATTTTAAGTAATAACGATGGTTGTGTTATCTCACGAAGCGACGAAGCTAAAACCTTGGGCTTACCAATGGGAGCACCTATTTTTAAATGGGAAAGCTTTTGTAAAGCCAATAGTATACATGTAATGTCGTCTAATTATCCATTGTATGGCGACATGAGTTCTCGTGTCATGAATATATTAAAACAGTTTACACCAGACATAGAAATCTATAGTATAGACGAATCTTTTTTGCAGTTTAAAGGCTTTGATAATTATAACTTTAACGATTATGGAAACCAAATAAGAACACGTATTTTAAAATGGACAGGCATTCCAACTTGTGTTGGTGTTGCGCCTACAAAAGCACTTTGTAAAGTCGCCAATAAAATTGCACGAAAGTTTCCAAAAGAGACTAAAGGTGTTTATGTTATAGATACAGAAGCGAAAAGAATAAAAGCCTTAAAATGGATTAAAATAGAAGATGTTTGGGGAATAGGTCGCAGACTAAGTAAACGTTTAAAAGCAAAAGGATGCTTAACAGCTTATCATTTTACACAATTGCCAGACGCTTGGGTAAAAACTAACTTTTCTGTTGTAGAATCTAGACTCAAGAGAGATCTTGATGGGTTGCCAACTTTAAAGTTAGACGAGTACGATACCATAAAAAAAGCCATTGCAACCACAAGGAGTTTTGAATATACCTACTCAGATATTGATAATATAAAAGAACGCGTGTCTACCTTTGCCACAAGCTGTGCCGAAAAATTAAGACAACAAGGTTCTAGTTGCCATGTTATTGTTGTTAGTTTAAGTAGCGATAGACATAAACTAGATTTAGAGCAGCATCGTGCAAGCATGCGTATTAATCTGTCTTGCCCAACAAATTCATCTTTAATATTAAGTAGTTGTGCAGTTAGCGCAGTTATGTCTATCTTTAAGCAAGGTATAAAATATAAGCGAGCAGGAGTTGTAGTTACAGGTTTGGTACCAGAAGATAGTTTTCAATTGGATTTATTCAATAACGAAAATCCAAAACATAAACCACTAATGCAATCTATAGATTATTTAAATGCTAAATTTAAAGGAAATACTATTAAATTAGCAAGTCAAGATTTAAAACGCACCTGGAAAATGCGTCAAGAACGTTTGTCACCAAGATATACTACAAATATTAATGATATTATTACAGTAAAATGATAGCACACAAACAAGGCAGTTTAACATTTTTCACACCAGAAACTATAGATGGAGCCTCTGGACACTTTTTTGATACAGGAATTTCAGCAGGATTTCCTTCACCAGCAGATGATTTTAAAGAGCAACGCTTGTCTTTAGACGAAGAGCTTGTAAAAAACAAAGAGGCTACCTTTTATGCTAGAGTAAGTGGACAGTCTATGATTGGTGCTGGATTAGACGATAACGATTTGTTAGTAATAGACAGAAGTCTAGAACCAGAAAATAATAGAATTGCTGTTTGTTTTCTTGATGGAGAGTTTACCGTAAAACGATTACGAGTGACTAAAGATGAAGTTTGGTTGCAACCAGAAAACCCAAACTATCCTATTATAAATATTACCGAAGAGAATAATTTTTTAATTTGGGGAATAGTAACAAATGTAATTAAAAAGGTTTAAACAGTATTCTTATAAAATATAAAGCATAAAAAAACGCGAAACTTAAGTTTCGCGTTTTTTTATATAGTTGTCAATAAAAAACTAATCTGCTAAAATGATGGCTTTGTTACCTTTCATTTCTAATGTTCCAGAATTAATTTTTACTGTTAGCACTTTTTTATCATTTGCAAGAGGCACAACACTAGCGTGTAAATCATCAAAAATAAGATGACTCTGCGTATGTGTGTTTATTTTAACAGTGCCTTCTGCTAATACAGCTACAATAGCTGCGTGATTATTAAGCATCTGAAACTCACCATTAATGCCTGGTACAGTTACAGCATCTACTTCACTACTAAATAAAGTTGCCTCTGGTGATACGATTTCTAAATACATATTCTTAGTCTTTAGTTTGTGGTCTTTAGTTTGTAGTCACTGAAAAAAATGTGACTCAAAACTGTGACTAATTTTAAGCTTCAGCTAACATTTTCTCTCCAGATTCGATAGCTTCTTCAATAGAACCTTTAAGGTTAAATGCTGCTTCTGGTAAATGATCTAATTCACCATCCATAATCATATTAAATCCTTTAATGGTTTCTTTAATGTCTACTAAAACACCAGGAATACCTGTAAACTGTTCTGCTACGTGGAACGGTTGAGATAAGAAACGTTGTACACGTCTAGCTCTACCTACAGCCATTTTATCTTCTTCAGATAATTCTTCCATACCTAATATGGCAATTATATCTTGTAATTCTTTATAGCGTTGTAATAACTCTTTTACTCTCTGTGCACAATCGTAGTGCTCATCTCCTAAAATATCTGCAGTTAAAATTCTTGATGTAGAATCTAATGGATCTACAGCTGGATAAATACCAAGCTCAGCAATTTTACGAGACAATACAGTAGTTGCATCTAAGTGAGCAAACGTTGTTGCTGGTGCTGGATCTGTTAAATCATCTGCAGGTACGTAAACTGCTTGTACAGATGTAATAGAACCTTTTTTAGTTGAAGTAATACGCTCTTGCATAGCTCCCATTTCTGTTGCTAGAGTAGGTTGGTAACCTACGGCAGAAGGCATACGACCAAGTAATGCAGACACCTCAGATCCTGCTTGAGTAAAACGGAAGATATTATCTACGAAGAAAAGTACATCTTTTCCTTGTCCATCTCCAGCTCCATCTCTAAAGTATTCAGCAATTGTTAAACCAGATAAGGCAACACGTGCACGTGCTCCAGGTGGCTCATTCATTTGTCCGAATACGAAAGTAGCCTTAGACTCTTTCATTATATTTTTGTCCACTTTTTGAAGGTCCCAACCACCTTCTTCCATAGAATGCATAAAGTCGTCACCATACTTGATAATTCCAGACTCTAACATTTCACGAAGTAAATCGTTTCCTTCACGTGTTCTTTCGCCTACTCCTGCGAATACAGAAAGTCCACCGTGTCCTTTTGCAATATTGTTAATCAACTCTTGGATTAATACTGTTTTACCTACTCCAGCACCACCAAATAAACCAATTTTACCACCTTTTGCATAAGGCTCAATTAAATCGATAACTTTAATACCTGTAAATAAAACTTCAGTAGAAGTTGATAAATCTTCAAATTTTGGTGCGCTTCTGTGAATAGGTAATCCTGCATCGCCTACTTTAGGTAAATTTCCTAAACCATCAATAGCATCACCAATTACATTAAATAAACGTCCGTAAACATCTCCACCAATTGGCATTTGTATTGGAGCACCAGTAGCATTTACTTCTGTCCCTCTACTTAAACCATCAGACGAATCCATTGCTATAGTACGCACTGTATCTTCACCAATGTGAGATTGTACTTCTAGAACTAAAATAGAACCATCTGGTCTATTAATTTCTAATGAATCATAAATCTTTGGAAGCTCTGAACCAGCAGCGAATTCAACATCGATAACTGGACCTACTATTTGTGCAACTTTACCTGTAACTTTTGACATTACTTATCTATTTAATATTATGCTGTTTAATTGTTTGAAAACACCTTCGGTTTTCGCGTGCAAAGATAGGAGATTTTATTTAAAATAAAAGTCGTTTTTAAAGCTTTTTTAGACATAAAAAAAACGCCTTCACTATGAAGGCGCTTTTGAATATTTTGATTTGTAATTATTACTGTAATAATGGAGAGTATGTTACACCAAAGTCATCAGCTTTTGCTACATTTCCAGAAGCTCTAAAGTTTGAACCATAAGTAGTATCAATTGCATCTAAGAAAGAGTTAGCCATAAGAGCATATCCTCTAGCTGTTAAATGTATACCATCTAAACTAATAAGGCCACCAAATACTAATCTAGTATCCATATTATAGTCATCAAACACAATCCCTGTTGAAGCTGCTTGTGCTAAAATAGGTTGTAAATTAATATATGCAATTCCATAATTTTGAGCAGCAGCTTCAACACTGGCGTTCATAGCATCCGTTGCAGTAATAATTTGAGCAAGTTCAGTTTCGGTAACAACCCATTTATCGGCTAGAGGGACTCCAACGCCATTGACACTGGTGGGATTATTCGGATCAGCCAAAGTACCAATAAAAGAAGCACTCGGCAAAACTAACAAATCATTTGCAGTGGCCTGTCTTATTTTTGGAAGGGCTGCAAATGCAGGATTTATAGCTCCTAAATCTGTTAAACTTTCGTCTTCAATAACAACCGCATTTTGCCCTTCGGCAAACGATATTGTTCTTGCAGCAACTTCCTCAGCTGAAAATAAACCTGTTCCCTGAAGAGCAACTAATGCAGCTTGTAGTCCACCATTATAAGGAGCATATGCTCCATTAACTAAAGCGGCAGTTGCCGCATCAAGTGGAACAGCGTTGTAAGGGACTGTAGTAAAGTATGGTAAATCCGTTACGTGAGGTGTTCCAGAGACTACCCCTTCTGCGCCATTAGCTGTCAATGCTGCAAGAGCAATATCTAACGCTCCTTCAAAAGTTGCAAGTGGAGTGATAGTACCTACGGCCGCACCACCTGTTGAATAACCAAGGACATCATTACCTCCAAAAAGCGATAATGTAAAGAAACTTGGGTTTTGAGCTACTGCCAATTCAATAATTGATGCATTTGGTGTACTTCCAGTTAGGCGCACAGCATAAGGATTAGCCAGTCCCGCACTTAAGTTAGTAATATTTCCGTATCCCGGTGCTACAAAATGAAAACTATTTGCACCTGGGACGCCATAATTGTTAAAGGGTCCTGTGGGAGGATTTAAAATATCTGTAGCGACCGTAACTGGTCCAACGATAGATTCTAATGGAACTGGTCCAGCACCACCAAATACAAGTCTAGGGCCAGAAATTCGTGTCCCACCTAGGGATAGACCTCCGTAATTGTCATCCATTGTTGGTTGTTTAAATTCTCCACCACCAACTTTAGCAAATTCCTTTGATATGATGTTTGGCCATGAATTATTTTGACTCGCTAAAAATACAGATCCGTCAGATTGCCCAGCACTAAATGAGGGACCCACTGCGATATAGTTAGAAAAGTCTGCTGATCCTGCATTTAATGCAGGAAGTGTAACAGCTTCCATAGGTGGCTCATCCAAGAATTGTTCAAAATCCTCTTCATCATTACAAGCTGTAAAACTTATAGCTAGAGCAATAAGTCCTAAATATTTTAAGTTTTTAAATGTCTTCATTTTATAAGTTATTAATTGTTAATGATGCATAATACATAGATCCTATAAATCCTGTTCCAAATGCAGTGAAGTATTCGTTTCCAGTAAGGTTTGTTGCTCCTACTTTTATTACAGATTTTAAACTTGGCACTTTGTAGTTAATTTGGGCATCTACTACGTGAAATTCAGGTACTATACCATTTCCAAAGGTAGCTTCCCAGAAATAGTCATCGCTAAATCTGTAAGACACATTAAATCCAAGGTTTTTAACAACTTCTGTATGTCCAAAAGAAGCTTTAAACTTGTGTTCTGGTGTATTAAAGTTTGTTTGAAAATCTGGATTAGCTGCTCTATCAAAATCTTGTTTTGTAAAGGTATAGCTTCCGCTTAAATCAAAACCGTTAAATACTTTGGTAGATAGACCTATAGATGCACCATAAGATTTTACATCTGCACTAGAATTTGTGTAAGCGCTATAGGTTTGGAAATCACCATTGGCAATTGCTTGAGCAGATAATCCGCCATCTGCTAGGCCACCATTATTTGCTGTTCCATAAAAAGGAGCAATTACAACTTCTTGAGAGATAAAATCTTCATATTTGTTATAGTATGTACTAAAATCAACAATTAAGCTTTCAAACTTACCTCTATAACCAAGTTCTATAGATGTTACTTGTTCTGGTTTAATAATATCTGGATTCGCTACTTTTAAAGCTGCTAAGTTTCCAGAAGCAGCAAATGCTTGAACAGAACTTGCAGAATAAGAGTTGATGTATGCAGCCTCTCCTGTTTGTGTCACTGTTGCAGGAACACCTGGTAAACTTTGACCAGCAGTTGTAATATTATAATCTCTTGAATATCTATCTAAGTTACTTGGTGCAGAACCTACCAAAATTGCTCTACCTGCATCTAAACCAATAAATAAATCTTGAGTTGTAGGGTTTCTAAAACCAGTTTGAACAGATGCTCTTACATTGTGATTTCTGTTTACTGTTAAGCCTGCTGATAATCTTGGAGAAAAGAAACCATCAAATAATTCTGATTTATCATAACGACCAGAAGCTGTTAGTTTTAATTTCATGTCTTCATTTAGCTCTAAATCTTTTTGAACTTGAGAATAAATACCAAATTCTGAGTACTCAATTGGGCCATCAAAATCTGTATAAATAGTTCCTCCAGAATTTAAATTATATTTTCTGAAAGATCCACCAACTTGAATTTCAGCGATATCTGTTAAGTGACCAAAGTTATAATTTGCATCACTATGAAAATATTTTGAAGCATCTTGAAATTTTGAACCCGTTCTTAAATCTGGATCGTTTATACTTTTATTAAACGCAGCATTATACCCT
>Ga0209771_1001551_pt1 | contig 14656 bp, 13 predicted proteins | sample SaaInl59LU_5_DNA_FD_184639 | JGI IMG/M metagenome (GOLD analysis project Ga0209771, IMG submission 184639) | Marine microbial communities from expanding oxygen minimum zones in the Saanich Inlet - ESP_59LU_5_DNA (SPAdes) (version 2) | ecosystem: Environmental > Aquatic > Marine > Intertidal zone...
AAAAGAAAGACATATTGGTTCAGGATATTGATCACAATTTATATCTCATTTCAAACAAGGGCGTCATTTTTTGGAAAAAGAAACTTAAAGGTCCTGTTTTAGGAAAGGTTGAGCAGGTAGATTTATACAGAAATGGGCGCTTACAATTAGCGCTTACAACCCCTTTTAGGTTGTATGTAATCGATAGGAATGGAAAAGATGTTGATACGTTTCCTCTAAAATTTAAGGATAAAATCACACAGCCCTTAGCGGTTTTTGATTATGATAAAAAACGAAACTATCGTTTTTTGGTTACACAAAATAAAAACCTCTTGATGTACGACTCAAAAGGGAAATCTGTAAAAGGATTTCAGTATGTTGCCACACAGTCTATAAGCAGTCAGCCCAAACATTTTAGATTACGCGGGAAAGACTATATAGCGTTCAGTACTGGGAATCAGCTCAATTTATTGAACCGGCGCGGATCTGTTCGAGTCAAAGTAAAAGAAGCTATTGATTTTTCTGGAGCTGGCATTTATTTATATAATTCTTTGTTTACGACTACCAATACAAAAGGGGATTTAGTTCAAGTGAACACAAAAGGAGCTGTAAGCCGTCAAATATTGGGACTTGACCCAAAACACGATATTACAAGTTCTACAAAAACATTGGTCACTCGAAGCGACAATACATTATCAATAAAATCAAATCGTGTAGATTTAGAATACGGAAGCTATTCAGTCCCTAATTTATTTTATTTAAAGGATAAAATTTATATTTCGATTACCGATTTACAAGCCCAGAAAGTATGGTTGTTTGACAGCCAAGCCAAACCCTTTGCAAACGTTCCTGTTTTTGGAACGAGTGCCATTGATTTAGCAAATGCGGACGCCGATACCTATCTTGAGTTTATAACCAAAGGGGACACTAACAATTTGATCATGTACCAGCTGTACTAAACTTTTATCGCCTCAAAAAGAGTTAAAAAATGTTTTAATAGTTTCGCTTTCACCTCTGCCTCATCGACCTTGGCTTGCCCGAGCTCGACGTTTAAAGAAGTGACTGCTTTTCCTCGAATCCCACAGGGAATAATGTTATCAAAATACCCTAAATCGGCATTGACATTTAAAGCAAATCCATGCATGGTGACCCAACGGCTGGCACGCACGCCCATCGCACAAATTTTGCGTGCAAAGGGTGTTCCAACATCTAACCACACTCCTGTTTCTCCAGGACTTCGCTCGGCTTTTAGTCCGTATTCTTCTAAAGTTAAAATAATGGTGTCTTCTAAAAACCGTAAAAATTTATGAATATCTGTAAAAAAGTTTTCAAGATCTAAAATTGGATAGCCCACCACCTGTCCTGGACCGTGATATGTAATATCCCCTCCTCTGTTAATTTTATAAAAAGTAGCGCCCTTAGATTCTAGTTGAGCTTCCGATAACAAAAGATTGGACATATCACCACTTTTACCTAATGTATAGACATGCGGATGGCTGACAAACAACAAATAGTTGGGTGTGGTTAATCCTGCAGACTCGCGACGGTTTTTGATTTTAATATCAATGGTCTCTTTAAATAAGGTCTCTTGATAATCCCAAGCTTCCTTGTAATCTTTGAGTCCCAGATCTTGTATGTTAACGCCTTTATTCATAGGCGCAAATATACTGATTTATGACTTAGGATTGTTTAAAATAACCAGAGCAGCAATGACTCCTGGCACCCAACCACAAAGGGTTAATAAAAACACAATAACTATAGACCCACAACCTTTGTCAAATACCGCTATAGGTGGAAATAAAATAGAAAGTAAAACGCGCCAAATACTCATAAAAAAAGAGAAATAAATTAAGTTATAAATATAAGACTTAACTTTTAAAAGAACGTTACAAAAGCAATGGAGGATTTATTCATCTTTAATTGAAATGCTAAGCAATTGTCGTTATCTTTGTGTCTTTAAATTTTTATCACAGTAATATGTCGCAGCTTTCAGAACAAGAAATAGTACGCCGAGAAAAACTATCAAAATTACGCACCTTAGGAATCAATCCTTATCCCGCTGATTTATTCCCCGTAACCCATAGCAGTGCTAAAGTCAAATCCGATTTTTTAGAAGGGACTAAGGTAGTACTGGCCGGACGTTTGATGCGAAAAAAAATACAAGGAAAAGCAGCATTTGCAGAACTTCAAGATAGTGAAGGTCGTATACAAATCTACATCAATAGAGACGAAGTTTGTCCTGATGAAGACAAAAGCCTTTATAACGATGTCTTTAAAAAATTACTTGATTTGGGTGATTTTATTGGCATTGAAGGCGAACTTTTTACCACACAAGTAGGTGAAAAAACAATTTTGGTAAAACAGTTCAAACTATTATCAAAAGCATTAAAACCCTTACCCCTTCCCAAAACAGATGCCGAAGGCAACACATACGATGAGTTTAATGACCCCGAAATGCGTTACCGTCAACGGTATGCTGATTTGGTGGTCAACCCACACGTCAAAGAGGTTTTTGTAAAACGCACCAAACTTTTTAATGCCATGCGTAGTTTTTTTAATGAAGCTGGATATTTTGAAGTTGAAACTCCCGTACTACAACCGATTCCTGGAGGTGCAGCAGCACGTCCGTTTATCACACACCACAACAGCTTGGACATTCCGCTCTACATGCGAATTGCCAATGAGTTATACTTAAAACGATTGATTGTTGGTGGATTTGATGGAGTTTATGAGTTTTCTAAAAACTTTAGAAATGAAGGAATGGACCGCACTCACAACCCAGAATTTACAGCCATGGAAATTTATGTGGCCTACAAAGATTATAACTGGATGATGGAATTTTGTGAGCAATTGCTAGAGCATTGTGCCATGGCAGTGAATGGCACAACAAAAGCAACTTTTGGCGAACATGAAATTGATTTTAAAGCCCCTTATGCTAGAGTCACCATGGCCGATTCTATAAAAGAATTCACAGGGTTTGACATCACAGGAAAAACAGAGGATGAAATTCGAACCGCTGCTAAAGACTTAGGCGTTGAAGTGGATTCTACAATGGGTAAAGGCAAACTGATTGATGAAATTTTTGGAGAAAAATGTGAAGGAAATTATATTCAACCCACCTATATCACAGACTATCCCAAAGAGATGAGCCCTTTGTGTAAAGAACACCGTGAAAACCCTGAACTTACAGAACGTTTTGAACTGATGGTTTGTGGAAAAGAAATTGCAAATGCATACTCAGAACTAAACGATCCAATTGACCAACGCGAACGTTTTGAGCACCAACTTAAATTAGCACAAAAAGGGGATGATGAGGCAACGGAATTTATTGATGAAGACTTTTTAAGAGCGCTTGAATACGGCATGCCTCCTACGTCGGGTATGGGGATAGGCATGGACCGCTTGATTATGTTCTTAACCAACAATGCATCGATTCAAGAAGTGTTGTTTTTTCCACAAATGAAACCGGAGAAAAAGGCCGTTGATTTGAGTGATAACGAAAAAGCAATTTTTGAGGTCTTAAAATCCAATTCTGGTATTCAATTAGCAGCTTTAAAAACACAGTCTGGACTGAGTAATAAAGGTTGGGACAAGGGGATCAAAGGGCTAACATCAAAAGAACTCGCAAAGGTCTACAAGACTGATGATGTGTTAGTTGTTGACTTTTTGGGCTAAACTGATTTATATGATATAAAGGGTGATTTGTTTTTTTAGTGATAGAATTATTATATATTCACTGCATAATACACAAACTAAAATCTCCGATTCATGAAAAAGATTTTTTCATTATCACTCCTAATACTTGCATTTGTATCTTTAGAGTCATGTTTAAGTATAAAATTAACTTCTAAAAAAAAGTCTGCTAAAGCGACTCAAACTACAAAAAAACCAGACCCAAAACCTAAAAAGGGAGACATTCAACCTTATGCAGACGTGATTACCAAAGAGGCACAATCTGACGATGGGCTTTTTACGGTTCATAAAATTGATGATAGTTTCTTTTATGAAATTCCAGACCATCTTTTTGATAAAGAAATGTTGATGGTGACCCGAATTTCCAAAACCGCTTCAGGCCTTGGATTTGGAGGTGGAAAACAAAACACACAAGTCCTAAGATGGCAAAAGAAAGATAAAAAAGTTGTTCTAAGAGTCGTCTCTTATGAAGTGTTTGCAGCAGACTCCTTACCCGTCCATGAGGCTGTTGTTAATTCTAATTTCGAACCTATTTTATATACTTTTCCTATAAAAGCATTTAGTATCGACTCTACCGCTACAGTGATAGAAGTGACAGATTTGTTTAATAAAGATGTCAAAGCACTCGGACTTGCATCACGATCCAGAAAACGCTACAAGGTGAGTCGTTTGGAAAGTGAAAAATCTTTCATTGAAAGTGTGAAAAGTTATCCTAAAAACATAGAGGCTCGCCATGTAAAAACTTATGCAGCCTCGGAAGCACCCTCAAACTCAAGTACAGGAACAATTTCTATAGAAATTAATAATTCAATGATTTTACTCCCTGAGAACCCTATGAAACGTCGTTATTTTGACAAGCGTGTAGGGTGGTTTGCAAGGGGTCAAGTGGATTATGGCTTAGAAAATCAACGCAGTAAAGAAGTGACCTTTTTGGACCGATGGAGGCTTGAGGTTAAGGACAAAGATTTAGAAAAATTTAAAGCGGGTGAACTCGTAGAGCCTAAGAAACAGATTGTATATTATGTAGATCGTGCGACCCCTGAAAAATGGCGTAAATACATCAAACAAGGAATTGAAGACTGGCAAATTGCTTTTGAAGCAGCTGGCTTTAAAAATGCCATTATTGCAGCCGATCCACCAACGGCTGAGGAAGACCCTGAATGGAGTCCTGAAGATGTTCGCTATTCTGTGGTGCGTTACCTCGCTTCGCCAATTCCGAATGCCAATGGACCCCATGTGAGTGATCCACGAACAGGTGAGATTTTAGAAAGTGACATCAATTGGTACCATAACGTGATGACGTTATTGAGACGCTGGTTTTTTGTACAAACAGCGGCTATCAATCCTGAAGCACGAATGCCAGAATTTAAGGAAGAAGTTATGGGGCGTTTGATCCGATTTGTATCGGCACACGAGGTAGGACATACTTTAGGGTTACCTCACAATATGGGAAGTAGTTGTGCATATAAAGTTGAAGATTTACGAGACCCAGACTTCACTCAAAAGTACGGAACTGCTCCCTCTATTATGGATTATGCACGATTCAATTATGTGGCTCAACCAGAAGATAAAGGAGTCGCTTTAATGCCCAATATAGGGGTTTACGATACCTATGCCATTGCATGGGGCTATAAACCAATTTTAGACACAACTGCCGAAGCCGAAAAAGAAATACTTAATAGATGGATTTTAGAACATGCTGGCGACCCCATGTACCGTTTTGGGCATCAACAAGTGGGGGATGTCGTAGATCCAAGTTCACAAACAGAAGACCTTGGTGATGATGCTATTTTAGCAAGCACCTACGGAATTAAAAACTTAAAACGAATTGTTCCCAACCTGATCGAGTGGACAACTGAATCAGGAGAAGACTATTCTGATTTAAGTGACATGTATGGGCAATTGCTTTCCCAATTTGGCCGTTATATGGGGCATGTTGCTAATAATATTGGAGGGGTTTACGAGCACTATAAAACAGCCGATCAAGAAGGTGCAGTCTATACTTATGTAGATAAAGAACATCAAAAAAATGCTTTAGAATTTATCAATTCACAACTATTCAAGACTCCCCAATGGCTTTTAGATCCCTCAATTTTTGAGCGTATTGAATATTCCGGTTCCATTGAGCGCATCCGAAGATTGCAAGAGCGTACCTTGAGAACGATTTTGAGTTTAGGGAAAATGGCGCGCATGATCGAAAACGAAACCATGAATGGCTTTGAAGCTTATACCCTTAGAAATATGACACGGGATTTAAGGTTAGGTGTTTGGAACGAATTGTACTCTGGGCGTAAAATAGATACCTACAGAAGAAATTTACAACGGGCTCATATCGATCGATTGGCATACTTGATGACGGCTGAAAACCAAAGCAAAAGAAGGGGCAGCGATTATGTAAAGTCAACTGCGGTTAACACCAGCCAATCGGATATTCGTGCAATTGTAAGAGCAGAATTGAAAACTTTGAGAAACCTTATCAATTCTAGCATTTCAAAAACAACAAATAGCATGAATAAAATTCACCTTAGAGATGCTATAGAACGGATTAATTTAATTTTGGATCCGAAATAATAACTCTTTTTTTAACAATAAATTAAAAACTATGAAACCTTATCTCTTAATTGCCTTTATTCTTGTTGGTACAACAAGCTTTGCACAACCCCCTAAACAAAGCCAAAAAATGCATCATCCAAAGGAAAAAATGATGGATATGCCTGCAGAAAACATTGCTATTTTAATGTCAAAAAAGATGACTTTACAGTTAGATCTTTCAGAAACACAACAAGCAAAGGTTTATGAGCTGATTTTAGAAAGTACTCTTAAAAAGAAAGCGCAAAGAGCCAATCGTCCAGAAGAAAAACCAAGTAAGGACGAGCATTTTGAAATACAAAACAAGATGCTTGACGATAAGATTGCTTTTAACAAGTCTATGAAGTCAATCTTGAACGATACACAGTACTCTCTTTGGAAACAACAGAACCAAATGAAAAAGAAGAAACCGAAGAAACGTCAATAGATTTATTGAATTCAGAAGAAAGCCCAAACTTAATGTTTGGGTTTTTTATTTAAACAGGTTTGATGTTTTGTTCAAAGCGGTTATGAATCCATAAAATGAGCAGACCAAAAGCGATAGAACTAATTATTAAACAATTGTTTAGCAGTCCGTCTACCGAAAAGGACAAACGAATAAGGATGGTTGAAATAATGAATCCTGAATTTCTAATAACTTTATGAAACTGATCGGTATAGAAAAATGAAAAGAGTAAAAGGAATACGTCAACAATAATAAGAATTGCAAAAAATTCGTCGAAGAAAATACTATTGACATCTTTCAAAGCGAGGGATAAATTTTCTGGCGTATGTTGAAAAATCCAACTCCCAAAAGTGAGCAACCCTATTCCAACAAAAATGGGTACTAATATGGTGGCCATCAACTTTTTTATGGCAATAAATTGTTCTATTTGAGCGGGTTTTATCGTGTTTACTTTATTTGATTTGTGTAATTTTTGGCGTTCTAATGAGAATAAATAAATCATGAAAAACAGCAGTAATGCCGTAATAATATCATAGGTGAAATTGAGATCATTTTTGATGTCAAACCAGTCGGAGTTAAGTTCTAAATTGGCTAAATCTTTAAAAATTCGTCGGATGACAATCAGTGTAATAATTTCATATTGTTTTCCAATGTAGGTAGTAATGGACCTTGGCAAATAGAAGATCAACAAATAGACTTCATAAATTAAAATAAATGAAAAAGGGGTATAAATTGCTGCAATTGGAGAGTCAAAAAAATTGACCTCTACAGGAATCATAATAAATTGATTTTGTACCAAATAAATGGTAATGAGGTGTGCTAAAAAACTGAGGATAGCAACAATAAGAATCAACCGTTCTACCTTGTTTTTTATAGTTTCGGTAAGTATCGAATTATAAAAAAAAGCATTTAATTTTGAAATCATTCTTATTTGATTTTAAATGGGTTAAGGATAGAAAGGACTTTAAATTTACGAAAAACAAATGAACTTTTTTAGAATCTACACCAAAATATTGTGGTATTCATAAATATGCATTAATTTTAAAACAATTGGACCAGACGATTTAAGAATCCCTAAATGTTACCTATGTTACAATTAAGAAGATTTTAAAGCTCTAATTTTGTGAAAAATAAAAAGTACTGATTTAGTTATATTGTACAAAAGTTAAAAAACATGATTCAAGAGCTAAAAGCGAGTTACGGACATCAATTTGAAGATGCATTACTTGATGAAATTTCACAAGTAGGGACTTTTAAGGACGTTCCGGCTGGTTATAAGATGATAGAAATCGGAGACTACATCAGAGGAATGCCTTTACTATTGTCCGGAGCTATCAAAATCTTAAGAGAGGATTCTGACAGCGACGAGTTACTGCTCTACTATATAGAAAAAGGAGATACCTGTTCCATGACCATCAGCTGTTGTCTGGGACAAGCCAAAAGTGAAATCAGAGCGATTGCTGAAATAGACACAAAACTAATCATGGTTCCCGTCATAAAGATGGAAGAATGGGCTGCGAAATACAAGTCTTGGAGAAACTTTGTGTTTGAAAGTTATCATAAACGCCTCAACGAATTACTACAAACAGTGGACGCCATTGCGTTCACAAAAATGGATGAACGCTTATTGAATTTTTTAAAAGAAAAAGCACGCATCACTAATAACTCATCCATCTATAATACACACCAAGAAATTGCTTACGAACTACACAGCTCAAGGGTGGTAATATCAAGGCTCCTAAAAAAACTAGAAAATTTAGGCAAAATTGAGTTGAAACGAAACCACATTCAAATCATTGATTTAAATTAAAAATATGTATCATGGAACTGATAGAACTCTTTGGATTTCTTTGCGCATTGATTATCGGAGTTTCACTAGGACTGATTGGTGGGGGGGGCTCTATATTGGCCGTCCCAGTTTTGGCATATTTGTTTTCGTTTGATGAACGCATCGCAACCTCCTACTCCTTATTTGTAGTTGGAATGAGTGGTTTGATCGGTGGACTGAAACAGCACCTTAAAGGCTATGTCGATTGGAAAACGGCCATCGTATTTGGTTTGCCTGCTATTACTGGGGTGAGTCTAGTGAGACATTTTTTAGTACCAGTCCTCCCTGATGAATTGTTTCATGTTAATTCGTTTATTTTCACACGCCGAATGGGCATGTTTGGACTCTTTGCGCTGCTCATGATTCCTGCCGCATTTTCGATGCTGAAACAACAAAAAGCACCCACTTTAAAACAGAAAAAAACAGTCTCCTACAATTATCCCTTAATACTAATAGAAGGATTGATTGTTGGAGGAATTACAGGCCTCATTGGAGCCGGTGGTGGATTTCTAATCATACCCGCATTAGTAATTTTGGCAAATGTAGAAATGAAGATTGCCATTGGAACCTCTTTAGTGATTATTGCGTTTAAGTCCCTTCTAGGCTTCTTTATTGGTGATGCTACTAAGATGGAAATCGATTGGGGATTTCTATTCACTTTTACAGGAATTGCCATTGTAGGAATTTATATTGGCAGCTATTTAAGTAATTTCATAGATGGTGGAAAACTCAAAAAAGCGTTTGGGTATTTTATTTTTATAATGTCCTTATTTATCTTTTATATGGAGTTCCTTTTGTACTGATCTAAAAAAAAATCAATGTAACAAAGGTTACTGTACAGACTGTTCACCCTTACTAAATTTGCAGTATCAAACAAAAGATGCCACCATGAAAATAGAACAAATCTATACAGGCTGTCTTTCTCAAGGCGCTTATTATATTGAAAGCAATGGAGAAGTTGCTATCATTGACCCTTTGAGAGAGGTGAAACCCTACCTCAACCGAGCGAAACAAGACAATGCAACAATAAAATACATTTTTGAAACGCACTTTCATGCCGATTTTGTAAGCGGTCATGTAACCCTTTCAAAGAACACAAAGGCCCCAATCATTTACGGTCCAAATGCAAACCCAAAATTTGAAGCTACTATTGCTACCGATGGTCAAGAATTCAAATTAGGGAATCTTACAATTATAGCCCTTCACACACCTGGACATACCATGGAAAGTACGACCTATCTTTTAAGAGATGAAACCGGAAAAGACCATGCGATTTTCAGTGGAGACACTCTATTTTTAGGAGATGTCGGAAGGCCTGATTTGGCACAAAAAAATGGCGATTTAACCATCGAAGACCTAGCAGGATATCTTTATGACAGTTTACGCGAAAAAATCATGGTCCTCTCAGATGATGTGGTGGTGTATCCCGCTCATGGTGCAGGCTCTGCTTGTGGTAAAAATATGATGAAAGAAACCGTGGACAGCTTGGGAAATCAAAAAAAGATAAATTATGCACTTCGTGCTGATATGACCAAAGAAGAATTTATTTCCGAAGTAATCAATGGGATTTTACCACCACCAGATTATTTTCCAGCAAATGTAAAATTAAATATAGAAGGTTACGACGATTTTGATACAGTTTTAAAAAGAGGCACTCAAGCCCTATCGCCTCGCGCTTTCGAAGCAGCAGCGAATGAAACTTCAGCTATTGTTTTAGATGTTCGGCACCAAGATGCTTATGAAAAAGGTCACATTCCTAGTTCCGTTTTTATTGGTTTGGAAGGGGAGTTTGCTCCTTGGGTAGGCGCCTTGATTGCCGACATCAAACAACCGCTGTTATTAATCACAGAAAAAGGTCAGGAAGAAGAAGCCATCACACGTTTATCACGCGTAGGTTTTGACCAAACGCTTGGATACCTCGAAGGTGGTTTTGAAGCGTGGAAAAAAGCTTCCATGGAATACGATTCGGTTAGCTCCATTTCAGCTGAGGCGTTTAAAACGGCTTATGATACTAACAACACCAACGTATTTGATATGCGTAGAGAATCTGAGTTTTTATCAGAACATCTTTTGGAAGCTTATAATACACCATTAAATTTTATGAACGAACATCTTGCGGAATTCAAGAACAACCAACCCTTTTACATCCATTGTGCTGGAGGTTACAGAAGTATGATTGCAGCTTCGATTCTTAAAAGACGTGGCATTCATAATTTAATTAATATTAAAGGAGGATTTGTGGCGATTAAAAACAGTGGCGTTCAGGTTTCAAACTTTGTGTGTCCATCAACTTTATAAGAGCTGACAAAAAATACCCTTCAAAAAAAATTAACCAAACAAAATTCAAAATGGCTGTATTTCAGCTTTAACTAAAGTAAAATATTAAATATGATTTCAATTTACGAACCATGGCCCTGGTATGTTTCAGGTCCTATGATTGCCCTAGTAATGTTTTTACTTTTAATGGTGGGGAAAAACTTCGGGATGTCTTCTAACCTTCGAACACTCTGCACCATTTGTGGAGCAGGAAACACTTCTGATTTTTTTAGATTTGACTGGAAGACTCAAAAATGGAATTTAGTGGTCGTTTTAGGTGCGGTGATTGGCGGCTATATAGGTGCTCACTTTCTATCCTCAGACTTGGCAGTAGCAATAAGCCCTGATACCGTTAAGGATTTGAAAGGCTTGGGGTTTGAAAGTGCTGGGAGCGCTTACCTTCCATCCGAACTCTTTGATCGCTCTGCTCTCACCAATATTAAATCACTCCTAACCTTATCTATTGGAGGATTATTAATTGGTTTTGGTGCACGATATGCAGGGGGATGTACTTCTGGACATGCAATTTCTGGTTTGAGCAACCTTCAACTTCCTTCATTAATTGCCGTCATTGGATTTTTTATTGGAGGACTTACTATGATTCATTTAATTTTCCCTTTAATTTTTTAAACTATGAGAACACTTATATATCTTTTTATCGGAATCCTTTTTGGGATCACTATGTTCAAATCAGAAGCAGCCTCTTGGTTTCGAATTTATGAAATGTTTAAATTTGAAGCCATCCATATGTATGGTATCATTGGCACTGCTTTAGGTGTGGGACTTCTTGTGGTACAAGTGATCAAACGCTACAAAATAAAGTCCTTTTTTGGCGATGCCATTACCTTTCCTCCAAAAGAAAAAAGTATCAGTCGCTACCTAATCGGAGGAATTATATTTGGACTAGGTTGGGCCTTAGCAGGTGCATGCCCAGGCCCTATGTTTACTTTGGTAGGTGCGGGATATACACCTATTCTGGTAGTTATTGTAGCATCACTTTTAGGAACATTTCTATATGGCCTCTTAAAGAATAAATTGCCCCATTAAATGTAATGTTTAGGAAAGAAGAACTAACGATTGTTGTTCTGTTTCGCGCTTATCGCATCCACACAATTGATACCATCGATAGCAGCAGAAATAATACCACCCGCATAGCCTGCGCCTTCTCCACAAGGATATAAGCCTTTAACGTTTACATGCTCTAAAGTTTCAGAGTTTCTAGGGATGGATATGGGTGAGGATGTTCGACTTTCTGGCGCATGCAACACCGCTTCATTTGTGAAATAGCCCTTCATTTTTTTTCCATATAAGAGAAATGCTTTTCGCAATCGTTTAGAAATCATAGGCGGTAAAACGGTATTCAAATCTACCGAAACGATCCCCGGTTGGTAGGATGTTTTTGGGAAGTTTTTTGACAGTTTTCCTTCTGTATAATCGATCATGCGTTGTGCAGGGACTTGCTGTGTTTTTCCTGCTACTTCCCAACAATCGCGTTCCACTTTTTTCTGAAAGTCAAGACAGACAAAAGGATCTTCTGGAGTATAATTGGGTAAATCCTTAGGTTCTACACTCACCACAATTCCCGAATTTGCGTAGGGGTTGTTTCGTTTACTTGGACTCCATCCGTTGGTGACTACTTCTTCTTGAGACGTGGCGCAAGGCGCAATAATTCCACCCGGACACATACAAAACGAATAAACACCCTTGCCGTCAATTTGATCTACTAAACTGTAAGAGGCTGGAGGCAAATATGGATTTTCAACAGCTCCGTGGTACTGAATTTTATCAATAAGATGTTGAGGGTGTTCTACTCGAACGCCCAACGCAAAAGCTTTGGCTTCTAAATACACCCCTTTTTTATGAAGTAAATAAAAGATATCTCTGGCAGAATGCCCCGTTGCTAAAACAACATTTTCAAAGGACTTCCAATCTGTATCGTTAATTTTAAGAGCTTTTATGGCGTTGTCTTCAATTTGGATATCGGTCAGTTTGGCATTGAAATGCACCTCCCCACCTGCTTCAATAATTGCTTCGCGCATGGCGGTAATGATGGCTGGTAATTTATTGGTCCCTATATGCGGGTGGGCTTCGACTAAAATGTCTTCCGATGCTCCAAAATGCACAAACCATTCGAGGGCTTTCAGTACATTGCCCCGTTTTTTGGAACGGGTATATAATTTTCCGTCGGAGTAGGTTCCTGCTCCCCCTTCTCCAAAACAATAGTTAGACTCGGGATTTACCGTTTGATCTTTGTTGATGGCTGCTAGGTCACGACGTCTGGCACGTACATCTTTTCCACGTTCAAACACAACCGGCTTTAAGCCTGCTTCGATGGCACGCAAAGCTGCGTACAGCCCTGCGGGTCCTGCACCTATAATAGCGATTTCTGGTTTTGTATGAACCGCTTGAGGTACAAAAGATTGGGGTGGTGTTCGGGTTTCACCTAGCAACCAAAATTCAATTTGCAAATTAAGTTTAATAGATGCTTTTCGGGCATCTATAGACCTTTTGCGAATGCGCCAATCACAGATGTCTGCAGAGCGCAGTTTGGCCTTAAAAAGACCCAATTTTAAAATGAAATCGGTATCTTTTTGTTGGGCTGGTTTTATGGTAATTTGAACTAATACACTCATTGCGGTAAAGGTAACTAAAGTTTCTCTTAAATAATTTGATTGTATGAAAATGCTATTGAACTCAAAAATAATTAATAACAGCAAAAAGCCGTTGCGCTTAAAACACAAATTAACCATACAGAAAAAAATTGATGCAATAGTTTATGTCTTGTTTGGGCTAATGGAACTGAAAATTACAATTATTGAGAATTGTTAACAAAATGAAATAAATACAATCTACCAAAGGCAGAACTTGCAGTAAAACAAATAGTTATATTATATTGCATTTATGAAATAATCGATATATTTCTGTTAAAATGAAAATTATTCACATTACCTTTGTGGAAATTATGAAAACAATAGAACGAACATGTGCCATTGCATATTCAATCAATCTTTTAGGGGACAAATGGTCTCTTTTGATTTTGAGAGATGTTATATTACATAAAAAATCTAAATTCAAAGAGTTTATTGATTCGAAAGAAGAAATAGCTACAAACATCCTAACCAATAGATTAAAGTTTTTGGTTGAAGAAGGATTTTTAGAGCTCTTAGACCCTAAAGGGTTTAAAAAAAATAAGCAGTATCTCGCGACTGAAAAAGGTATTTCGACATTACCTATTATCATGGAATTGTATTTGTTTTCAATAGACACTATTGATGAATCTGTTTTGAATGCTTCCCAAATGACGATTAAAAAGCAAGTTGCTTCAAATCGTAAAGGCTTTGAAATAGAACGAAAAAAGCAATACCTCGAGTTTATTAAAGCCCTAAAAAACAAGTAGGAAAGTAAACGGAGCTATCAGCCAAAATCTCCTCAATTCTCTAAATTTATTCACATTAAAAGGTCTCGATTTTTTATTAGACCCCCTTTGTATATCTACTCAAATAACAAAAAAATAATTACTTGTAAAAAGCATTTAATTTTAATTACTTTTGCGACTTGAAAATTAACCAATAGTAACTAGAAACGATGAACTTAAAAAGGATATTTTTTGAAAGACCTGGAATATCGTTTTGCTGTGGGTAAAATTTCAGAAGAGATTTTTGACAAGCATGGACTAAAACTAAAAACAAAAATTGATGAAAAATCGAAACAACTTCTAAACTTGCCATCTAAAAAGTCGAACCATCAAAATCTCCTAAAACGGTTTTTAAAAATTGCTAAAAACCCAGGTGAATTCTACGAATCTT
>Ga0209771_1001556_pt1 | contig 14637 bp, 8 predicted proteins | sample SaaInl59LU_5_DNA_FD_184639 | JGI IMG/M metagenome (GOLD analysis project Ga0209771, IMG submission 184639) | Marine microbial communities from expanding oxygen minimum zones in the Saanich Inlet - ESP_59LU_5_DNA (SPAdes) (version 2) | ecosystem: Environmental > Aquatic > Marine > Intertidal zone ...
AGAGAAGTCAGATTCTAATGTAAAATTCATGTAGTAAAAATAGCTATAATCTTATCAAATATCAATTTCTAAGAAGGCTAAAATTACCAGATTCACTCATTACATTATCATTTTTATCAATAATTTCAGATGTAAACCAATAGTTATTTTCAGGTAAAGGCTTTCCATTATAATTTCCATCCCAACCAAGTGTATTAAAATCTGTAATGGTGGCTACAGTTTTTCCAAATCTATCAAAAATAATAACATTTACAGATTTAAAATTAGCGGCATCTAAGCCTTTAATATTCCAGAAGTCATTTTCTCCATCACCATTAGGCGTAAAGTATTTTTTAAAACCAATTACAGAAACATTGGTTTGAATAGGTTGCTCACAATTATTAATATCTTTAACGTAAACCGTTTGTAAACCTGCTTCTACATTAGAAAATGTATAAGAAGTTGAGTTTCCTAAAAAGTTAATATTATCTAGAGAAAATTCATAATTACTGTTTCCATTAACATTAATGGTAACAATGTTATTGGTTTCATCTTCAGTATTTACAATAATATCTGAAAAAGTAGGTATTTCAGGATTTATTACAGTAAAAGATTTAGAATTAGAGCATTCAATTCCGTTTTCAGATTTATAAACCGTTAAAGAAAAATTACCAATGGTAGCTAGGGTAAAATCTTGATTTGTACTTAGAATATTATCAGAAGCATCTCTCCATTCAAAACGATTAAAAGATCCATTTGCAGAAACAATAACTGGAGGTTTTAAAGAAGGATCAAAACAAATGGTATACAATTCTTCTAAATTTATAGTTAAAGCAGCGTTTACAATAACTTCAAAAGATTGAATTCCTGCACAAGATAAATCTGCTTCTTGACCTTTTACAAATAGGGTTGAAGTAGCAGATGTAAAAGTATCTTCTAAAGGATTTGCATTGGTTTGTGCATCTAATCTTGTTCTGTAAAAAGACAATGTAGTACTTGAAGGTATATTTAATTGAACTCTTATAGAAGTTTCAATATCTGATGCATTAAATTGGCCAATATTATTACCAATAATCCCATCTGAATCTTCACAAGTATAAAAATTGCTTATGTTATTTAGAGGAACAAATTTAGCAGAAATGAAAAAAGAAGTTGTTTCAAAACAACCATTTTCATTCACAACTTTTACAAATATTTCTTGGTTTTGAGAAGAGTTTTGAAAATTTTCAGGATTAGGAATTTGAATATCATTATTTAAATCATCTAGAGTTAAATAAAAAAACAATTCTTCATCTAAAATTGGGTTTGTTATTTTACTTCTTATTGAAAAGAGATTAAAAATGGTAGACCCATCAGCATCATCATCACATTCTACAAGTTCTTGATTGCTAGTTAAAACTGGTAATTCATAAGCTGTAACTGTTTTATAAATTCTTGTTTTGGTATTGTTTGATAAGGTTAACAATGCTTCTACTACATAATTTCCTGGAGCAGAGTAGGTGTGATTTACATTTACACCAGTTGCTGAATTACCATCACCAAAATCCCAATCTATATTAGTAATATTTACATATGATGCTGCTGAGAATGAAAATGGATCTACATAACATTGATTTTCACCAGAAATTTTAGATGCAAAAAGATTTGGAATAAAATTAGGTAAACCTCTAGAAACTGATAAAGGAGTTAAATTTAAATCAGCTCTTTGGAAGTCGCATTCTATGCCTAAAACATTTGGAAAATTTATAACAGCAACTGTATTTGAATTGGTTTCATCTTCATCGTTAAATGCTTTTGCCATATAAATTTTTCCATTAGAAGCTAGTTGTAGTGATCCATAATTTTCGCTAGTAGAACTAAATATATTTGTGGGTTCACCACTCGCTTCTAAAGGAATTTGTCTTAATAAACTACTATTGCCAGAATTTAATGTGCCTGTATAATATAATATTTTAGAATCTTGAGAAAATTCTAATCCATAAGGAACTGTCCATACACCAGGACCAATATTCATAGAAAGTATTCTCCTATATGTGATAGCTCCATTTGTTCTATCAAAATCAAATAAGTAAATTCCTTCTCTATCTTCAAAATCGTAAACAGCTAAAGCAATTGTTTTTCCATCTGGAGAAGCTTTCATTACTCCCTTAGAGGTTGGGCTACTTGCTTCAGAAACTTCTATAGTTTCTCTTCTCGAAACTCCAGTTGCATCAACTTTATAAACACTTAAGGTATTAAAGGGTTCGTTGTTTTCACTATTTTTTGTACCAAAAGCAATAACATAAACAGTATTACCATCAGCACTATATACTGCAGTAATCTTTTCTGTATAAAATATATCTAAAGGTGCATTTTTGGTAATAACCTTACCTAAAGGAAAAGTTGTAGAAATTTCGATTTCTGAATATTTTAAACCAGCAACATGACTGTTTGAATTTTCTCTTCTAGCTGTAAATAAATAATAATTAGAAGAACTACCAGGTTTTGGGACAATTATAGAATTTTGAGTATTAGAGGTTTCACCTGATAAATTATTACCATTTTCCATAACCTCATTGTTTCTATTCCAAACAGTTTCTCCATTAGAATAAAATAGAACTTGTCTGTTAACATCAGAAAATGCAGTACATCCAATTGTATTTTCGATGCTACTACCATTAGAAATAGAAACATTTGTTGGTCTAAATTCTAAACCAGATTCAGAACCAAAAAACCAATTATCTGTTTGAGATTGACCAAAAGAAATTATAGGTAATAGAGATACTATTAAAAATACTATTAATATTCTCATTACCTATAATTAATTACTTTCTTAATAAAGAAAAGTTACCTCTTTTATTGATAGTCGGTTTAGTTATGTCTGAAGGAACTAGGGTAACATTGTACCAATAATCATCAGATGGTAAAAGAGTACCATTATAAGTTCCATTCCAGCCTGGACCATCAATTTGTATTTGTGCTACTAGTTTTCCATATCTATTAAATATGTTAATACTACTATTAGGGTAAAAAGTTCTATTTGCTCCTTTTACAACCCAAGTATCGTTTTGAGTATCTCCATTTGGTGTAAAGAATTTTGGGAATTGTAATACAGAAACTAATAAAGTTGTATCTGGTGAACATCCATTTTTATCATTTACAATGATTTGATAAATACCACCTTCTAAATTTTCGAAAAGTGGTTCGTCTTGAAAACCTACAAAAGGTGTTCTTGTGTTTGTGTCTGTATTAAGTATTGCAAATTGATAATCTCCAGGTCCTAAATCATTATTAATAGTATCTATAGAAATTGATAAATTACTTTGACTTCCTAAATTATTAGCTTCGTCTACAACAGTAACAAAACTAGGATCTAATGTTGCTACATTAGAAGGGTTTACAACAATTGTTTCTTCTCTTTCACAAAGTGTAACATTATCTGTTGCAATTACTTTATAAGTACCTGCTCTTGCTACATCTAAATTATCATTAGTACCTAAAACAGCACCAGCTTCATCTAGCCATCTGTAAGAATAAACATCTCCAGGATTTTCTACAAATATGTTTAAAGGTATATCATTTAAACAAATAATTTGAGGTGTAGTTACTGTAAAATCTGGAAGAGAATTTATGATTAACTCAAAAGATTCATTAGCATTTACACATAAACTTGTTTTGTTTTGAACTCTAACATAAATAGTTTCTGTTCTATTAGCATTCGTATATGGAGAAGGTAAAGCATTAGCTGAAGAGCCAGTTTGTGCATCTGAAGCTGATAAATAGAAACTAACATTATAATCGTTTACATTTCTATTAGAACCTAAAATTTCTGGTATTTTTCCGTTTAAATCTATATTCTGAATAATTCCGTTTGTATCATCTCCATCATCATCATTGTCACAATCAGAATAAACAGATATTGGGCTTACAAATGGTTCTGGATATACTAATAATTGAAATGTCGAAAATACAGAAGGACATTGTAATCCGTTTTCATCTACAATAATAAAAAAGATGGTTTGTATTCCTGGATCGTCTGTATTAAAGTCTGCAGGAAAAGTAGTTTCTGCAGTTGTATTTTGGAAATTTGTAGGATCAGAAATCACATTAGTTCTGTTTTCTGCATCTTGTTGAGTGATATAATATTCAACTCTAAGACCAGTTCTACCATTTAAAATTTCTGCATCTCTAGAAGTTAAATCTATATTTTGTGCAATTCTATTTCTTGGATCTGCATCTGTAACAGTAACCACATCACAAGCAATTAAATCTGTAATATTTGCTGGTACTGTTGGTATAGGCTGAATAATAATTTTAAAACTAGTATTGGCATTATAACACATGCTACCAGTTCTGTTTTCTACTCTTACAAAAATGGTTTGCTCACTTGTTGTTCCTGGTGTAAAACCAGCAGGAGCTTCATTTGTATAGTTGGTATCATTTACAATAACATCTGTGTTATTCATAGCTCCACTTTCTGTGGTATGAAAAGTTACACTGTAATCTGTTTCAGATTGGCCTGCACCTAAAATTTCTGTAACTTTACTTCTTAGATTTAAATTTGCATTTCTTCCATCAGAAGTAGTACCAGATAAAGCATCATCACATTCTTCTATATCTGTAACTGTATTTGCAGTAGGTACAGCATGAATTTGTAAATAAAATTCTCCTAATCCTTGACAATCATTATTAATAGTACTAATTATTTTATAATAAATAGGAAACTGAATTCCTTCTGGAATAGTAGTGATGTCTATTTTATTGATATCGTTTCTATAATTTGTAATATCAATTTCATTTAAGTTGTTATTTCTATCACTTGAATTTTCATAAAAGAAAACCTGAGTATTTGCAGGCGGATTTATGCTATTGATTATAGCAGTTCTATCCAACATAAAATTAGTGATAAAGTCTGTATCATCGTTTGCACCAGGAGTATCATTACCATCAGCATCTAATAAATCATCACAAACAGGAGGTTGTATATCATTGTAAGGGTTATCTGGAGTTTGACCAACATTTATTCTTAATTCAACTAAATCGTTAGAACAGCCTTGGTCTGAAATTACTTTTACATAAACTACTTCAACAGTATTTACTTGAACTGGATAAGATGTAGCATCTGCAATTTGATTAGTACCATTAACATCTGTAAAGTACTCGAATGTAATACCTGTAGTTTCAGAAATATTACTTTCTGCTGTGGTTAGATTTACTGTTGGATTTGTATCATTAGCATCTATACATTGGTCTATTTCTGCAGGGTTATTTTTTATAATTGGTAAAGGATTAACAGTAAGTGTAATTGCATTAGATTCTTTTTCTATACAAGTATTACCAGCTTTACTTAATAAAACTCTAAACTGATAATTATTAAAGCTTAAAGGAGTGTCTGTAATTTGTAAGTCTTTTGTAGTTACACCATTGTAAACTGCATCATCAATTAAATTAGTCCAATTTGCTCCATTATCTGTAGATAACTGCCATTGAAAAGTATCTGCATTAGAATCAATAGACATTATTTCTGTGTTTAGTTCACAAAAAACAGGGTCTACAAAACTATTAATAACAATAGGCGAACTAGTAATATAGTCTGCATTTGGTGCTGTATAACCGTCTGTATTATTTATTACCAAACCATTTGTATCTGTCGCAAATGGATTTGCAAATAAAATACCTGAACCATCGCCTGTAAAACCTGCTTCAATAACATCAAAACAATCATCACCATCTGCATCTAAATCTACAAAGTCAAAAAAGTTGTCTTGGTTTGCAACCACAATAGAAGTAGCATCAGAATTTCTTAGTGCTGTTGCTAAAAATCCAGAATCAGGTGAGTTTTCTAAAGCATCAAATAATCCATTTATACCAATGTTTCCAATTGCGTTATCAATTACACCATCATTATTTGCATCAGTTAGGGTAAAACCAGATTCTACCAAATCGTAAATACCATCATTGTCTGAATCTAAATCTAAGTAATTTGGTATACCATCACCATCAAAGTCCATAACTAAAGAAAAAGAGTCGAAAACATCATCTAAACCATCTAAATTGGCATCTGAATTTAACAATGTAATATTCTGATTTGCAGCTTCAAAAAGATCTGGTACTCCATCATTATCAGAGTCTAAATCTAGGGCATCTTCAATTCCATCTCCATCAGTATCTCTTGAAAAGCAAGTTAATTGAATATTACCACTAAATGTAGTAGGGTTTGCTAACCCATTTGATTTAAATTCAATTGAAAATTGATTTACTTGATTTGCTACAAATTGATAAGTAGCAGTACCTGATGTAAAAGTTGGGTTTATTTTAAAATGGATTTCTGAAGCAGAAAGGTTTGTAACTCCTGGTTCAAAAGCTCCATCAAAATTTGTGTCTATTAAAAGTTGATTATCTGGATCTACTAAAGTTATATTTTTTGAATTTGGCCCAATTTTTACAATATAAAATACATCATCGTTATTAGTAGCATCTGCAGTTTGTGTAAATTTTACATTTACATTTTGTGTAAAATCTAATTGATACAATAAATCTGAATCACTAGCATCAGGCTCTATAGTTGCTACAAAATCACCTGCATTTGTACCTGTAAAAGAACTTGTTACTAGAGTTGAAGTCTGTGTTGCAGAGATTATTGCACTATTAGTTGAGCTATCTTGAAATATAATACTTGGACTGGCACTAGCAGTTAAATCAATATTTGCATTACCTAAAGATTCATCACAATTTAAAATACCATCATTGTCTAAATCTACATCTAAATTGTCTATAATTAAATCTCCATCAAAATCGTCTGGACATAAACTTACAGGGATTTCTGTAGAAAAGAATTGTGCACCTGTACAATTAACTGTACCTATTAATCTATATCTACCAGGTTCATTTGAGGTAGGTTTGTAATTAGCTGTTGTACTTCTTTGTTCCCAAGTATTTGTGTTTTCATTAAAATATTGCCATTCAAAACTATCAAACAAATCTGTATTTGCAGCTTCTAAAGTAACATTTGGTATACAGCTCCCTAAGGTTGCAACTGTAGTGTTAAAATTTATTTCTGGTGCTGATGGAAAACCTGAATAAAATGCACCAGTAGTTGCAGCACCATTTCTATTAAAATATGCACAATATAATTCTTGGTCACTATTAACTTTAATATCTCCAGATAATCCAGAAACTCTATAGGTAACATAATTTGGGTTCCCTGTAACATCAACTGGACCTTGTGGAGAAAAAGTTGAAATATCTAAATCATTAATTGTTACATTAGCTCCTTTATTAGTCACAATAGTAACACCACCAGGAAAGCTAGTATCACCAACTCTATCTATACTTGCAATATTATTAACATCTCCTTTATTTTCACAACTTAATGGTGGAACAAAAAATAATCCCTGGTTTGCATCTGGAAAATTAGTATTGGTTTCTGCTATACCTTGATAAACGAAAGTAGGTTTAGATGTATTTATATACATATTACCATTAATATAGTTGTTGCCTTCTACAACAAGATATTCTCCTGCATTTAATGAAGTAATTGGATTATTTCCATTAATAGAAACTTCAGTACCATCTTCATGAGCAATAACTAAAGCATTTTCATTGCTTTCTATTCCATCACCTCTTACTAAAACATATTCAGTTCCAATTTTATCAGCACCAACAATTTGATCAATACCATAATCTCTTCCATTTGAATTTCCAAAACTTCCTGTTGCAGAACCAGAATTTACAACAATAGGTTTATCACTTGTTATTAAACCTCCAATTAAATCTTTAGGATCACCAGATATGCTTGTATTTTGAGCTATTATATAGCTTTCTCCTTCATTTAAAATAATATTATTAGGTATAGTTGAAGTATTTGGTTGTGTAAAACCTGCTGGTATATTACTAATATTTACTATTGTATTATTTTCTGTAGCCATAAAAGAAGCAAAGGTTAAATGTCCATTTACTGCACTTCCATCTCTAACAAAACCCCCAATTCTAAAACTAGTTCCTAAAGCAGAATTTCCTTTACTCACTAAAGCACCTGCATGATTTCTACTATTAGATATTACTCTTATAGAAACATAAATAACATCATTAGCTTCAATAATAAAGCCCTTATCAGTAATTATACCTCCAACATTAAAATTAGCTAAATGTAATTGGCTATTATCTGTAAAATTATTGTTTGTACCTGAGTTATTTAAAACAGCTTGTCTAACAGGTGATCCATTAGAAACAACTCCACTGTAGGCAGCTATATCTGGATTGCCAACAGGAGTAATTTTATAAGAAACATTATTTGATTTTGGGGTAGATATGTAAATATATTGTTCAGAAATTGCATCTCCTGACACACTTGTTAAAGGTGGTATGTAATGTTTTTTACTAAGTTGGCTATAGGTAGATGCAAAAAAAAATATTGAGAATATAAAAAGTAAGTGCTTAAATTTCATGTTGACGTTATCAAAATCTTAATAACGTCAAAGATATTTAAAAAGTATTACAAATCCCTCTTTTTTAACAATGCATATGACAAGTAAATAAAGATAAATGTCCAAACAGAAACCACCAATATTGTTGTAAATTCTACAGAGTAACTTTTTGTAAAAGTTTCACCCATGGTATTAGCTGCAGACCTTACTGCACCTAATCTAGAGAATGGTTCTTTAATAAGGTTTGTCATAGCTTCTAAAGGTAAAAATTGCATAATACTATCAACTCTATCACCTGTGTTTTCTATGTCTTTAAATTGCCAATATAAATAGCCTTTAAACATACTTTCTGCAATTAGCCAAACAAACATAGCACCTACTGCAAATGCAGAACGTTTTACTAAAATGCCCAAGAATAATCCAAAAGAAAAGAACCCTACTAATTTTATAAAAAAGGCTAATAAGTATTCTAAGTCAGATGTTATTATTGCCAATTCATTATAGTCTGAATAAATTAAACCTAAAACTAATGAAACAATAAAAACAAACACTGTAGATATTGCAGCAAATGCAATTACTGTATAAAATTTAGATAATATAAATTCTTTTTTACTTAAACCATCTATTAAATTTTGTTTTAAAGTTTTGTAACTATATTCATTAGACATCATAGAGACAATTACTAAAAGCAAAAAGAATTTTAATATGGCAGCAATGTAAGTATTAAAATGCCAGATATATGGAAAATTAAAAATACCTGCATCTGCTAGATGTAATTTAAAATCACCAAATTCAAATTTAATGGCTGCTATTAATGCAATTGAAGTTAATAAGCCAAAATAAATAATAGATAAAACTTTACTAGCTTTATTGTATTTTAATTTATGAAATTCTATAGTAAGTAGTCTAAACATGACTTTATTTTTTGTTGATTAATTGTTGTTGGTTAAATCTAAGAATTGCTGTTCTAAGCTCGGTTTACGTTTTACTAAATGCGATAAAACAAACCCTTTTTCAAACAAAAATTTATTAATTTCTGTTGCAGTAATCTCTTTACCTAAAGTAGCAATAACAGTTTCTTGTTCTTTGGTAACTTTACTTATAGCTTCATGTGTTTCTAAAAGCGCTATTAATTTTTCTTCATTAACATCAACTTTAAGTTCTAATAAACCATTAGAAGCTGTCATTTCATCAACTCTACCACTATATAATTTTATGCCTTTTCTAATAACAACAACATGAGAACATACTTTTTCAACTTCATCTAATAGGTGAGAGGCTAATAAAATAGTGGTTCCATTTGCTGCAATTTTTTTGATGATTTGACGAATTTCATGAATTCCTTGTGGGTCTAAACCATTAGTTGGTTCATCAAGTATTAAAATTTCTGGATCATTTAACAAAGCAGATGCAATTGCTAAACGTTGTTTCATACCTAAAGAATAGGTTCTAAACTTACTATCTCTTCTTTCAAAAAGGTTTACAATCTTCAATTTCTCATCTATCTTATCTGAAGAAACTCCTTTAATTTTACAAATTAAATTTAAGTTTTGAACAGCAGTCATGTATGGATAAAAGTTAGGACGCTCTATAATTGCACCTACTTTTTTTAAAGCTTCATGAGTAGATAATTTACCATCAAACCAAGAAAACTCTCCTGATGTTCTATTTACCACATTTAATATGATGCCTAATGTTGTCGATTTTCCACTTCCATTAGGACCTAAAATTCCATACACATTTCCCTTTTGTATATCAAAAGATAAATTGTTTACTGCATGAACTTTACCATATTTTTTATCTAGATTTTTGAGAGATAAGATTGTTTCCAAAGAAATTGATTTAGTCAGTTATACAATGTAAGACGACTAATTTACAATTTTGTTACGAAAAAGCTAGATGTTTGTTGCAGGGTGTTTGGAAATGAATTTTGAATAATAAAAGAAAATTGTTAGCTACACTAATAAAGAAATATGATTTTATTGCAAACTTTATTTTTGAGTATAGATTTTAAAAAATATAATGAAATTTTCACACATCACACATCACACATCACACATCACACATCACAAATCATTAATACTCATTAAAATCAAAATCATCAAAAGGGTCAAATTCGTCATTTAAATCATCATCTTCTTCTAAACTTTCTGCTTTAAATTCCTTTTCTGGTGCAGTTTCTGGTACTTCACCCACTGTTAATATAGTTTGTGGTAAATCTTCTCTTTTTTCTGAATTTATTTCTACAACATCTACATAAAATGTCCACATATTTAGAAAATCATAAACATAAATAAGTTTATCATTTTCTAAAGGTAAAGTTTCATTTAAAATACAGGTTTGCATAGAAACTTCTTCACCTGCTTCAGCCATATTAAACAAAGGAATTTCTTCACCTTGGTTCCATTCATCATCAGTTCTATAGAAAGAAGCCATTTCTTGGCCATCAAAACCAAAAGCATTGGTAATTGTATTGTGTAAAGTTTCAAGATTTATATAATCATCAACTAAAATAGTTCTTATAACATCTTCTTTAGTATCTAAAATAACGCGTACTTTATACATATTTTTTGTTGGGAATTAGTTAACAAAAATACAACATTTTATGCGTATTTTTACTCTGTAAATCTTTATAAATGGATAAACAAAAAACACTCTCTATTTTAAATAGTATGAACAAAAATACGTTAATGGAAACATTAAGTATTGAGTTTGTAGATGTTGATGAAAATATGGTTATGGCTAAAATGCCTGTTAATGCTAAAGTACATCAACCTTATGGAATTTTACATGGTGGAGCAACAGCTGCTTTAGCAGAAACTGTTGGAAGCTGTGCTTCAGCTTTATTTATAGATACAAAAAGCAAAATAGTTAAAGGTATTGAGCTAAGTATAAATCATTTAAAAAGTAAAAAAGAAGGTACTGTTTTTGGTATTGCAAAACCTATTCATAAAGGAAGAACTACTCATCTTTGGGAAATTAGAATAGAAGATGAAGCACAAAATCTTATTTCTTTATGTAAACTAACCAATATAGTTTTAGATAAAAATTAATTAGAAAAATTATTGATTTGAAGATTTTTGATAAAATTAATAAAAACTATCATCTAAAATTACCATTTGTAGCCTACAGAAAACCCAATGAAAATAAGGTTTTTGGTAAATTTTTAAAAACTGATGATTTAGTTTTTACATCTTCTTTTACTGAGTCTGGTTTTGTTTTTGCTCCCTTTGACGATCAAAGAAATACAATACTTTTTTTAGATAAAGAAGCTGAATCTTTTGAAGAGGATTATATTGGTTCTGCAAATATTTTTGAAAATTTTTCATTTACTGAAAATAATGCATCTAAAGAAGAACATATAGCATTGGTAGAGAAAGCAATAAATCAAATTGAAAATTCGGATCTTAAAAAAATTGTAGTTTCTAGAAAAGAACAATTACAATTAAACGAATTTAATATTATTACAATCTATCAAAAACTTCTTAATAAATATAAAACTGCTTTTGTATATGTTTGGTATCATCCAAAAATAGGTTTATGGTTTGGTGCAACTCCAGAAACGTTATTAGAAATAAAAGATAATAATTTTAAAACCATGTCTTTAGCTGGCACTCAACCCTACAAGAATGAAGAAAATGTAGTTTGGGGAAATAAAGAAATTGAAGAACAGCAATTAGTAACAGATTTTATAGAAAATCAAATTAAAGACATAGCAGAAAATATATTTATAGAAAAAGCGAAAACAGTAAAGGCAGGAACATTACTACACTTAAAATCAAAAGTTAAAGGAGAACTGAGTAAAAGTTCGTCTTTTATTAGTTTAATAAAAGCATTGCACCCAACACCAGCAGTTTGTGGTTTGCCAAGAGAAAAAGCAAAAGCATTTATTTTACAAAATGAAAATTATACAAGAAGCTTTTACACTGGTTTTTTAGGTGAAATTAATAAAGTAGATGACCAAAATTCATCTCATCTTTTTGTTAATTTAAGATGTATGGAGGTAACTAACAATATCGCTTCTATTTATGTTGGAGGTGGAATTACTAAAGATAGTAACCCTTTAAAAGAGTGGCAAGAAACTATTTCTAAAACTTCCACAATGAAAAACGTATTACAATAAAAAACCGCAAGCAATTAAGCTTACGGTTTTTAGTGTAAATCGAATTTGAATTAATACGTAAAATTATATAGAAAATTTTCTTGAAGACTAAATATCGTCAAAAGAAATATCTGTAAAACTTTCTGTAGATTTTTGTTCTGTTGATGTTTCTTCTTTTTTGAAGTCTTTTTGATGACGTTCGCTAATCACTTCATCACCTTTTTCATCAACAATATAATCTGTTGCTTTTTTTAACATCTCTTTAAAGTCTGTAAAGTCTTCTTTATAAAGATATATTTTATGCTTTTGATAATGGAAAGAACCATCATCGTGAGTAAATTTTTTGCTTTCTGTTATAGTTAAATAATAGTCTTCTGCTTTTGTTGCTCTTACATCAAAAAAATAGGTTCTTCTTCCAGCTCTTAAAACTTGTGAAAAAATTTCTTCCTGTTCAACTCTCTCAGCCATAATTTTTAAATAATCGTTATCATTAATCAGTTACAAACACAAATCTAATAAAATATTTTACTTGGCAAAGCGTAAGATTAATTTTCTTTTTCTAAAAGTTGTTGTTCATATAAATCTTTATAGTATCCTTCTTGGTTTACTAATTGATTGTGAGTTCCTTGTTGTATAATTTTACCATCGTCTAAAACAATTATTTTATCTGCATTTTTAGCAGATGACACTCTATGACTTATGATAAACGTAGTTTTACTTTTAGAAACTCTTTCTAAATTTGATAGTATTTTTTCTTCGGTTTCTGTGTCTACAGCAGATAAACAGTCGTCAAAAATTAGAATTTTTGGATTTTTAATAATTGCTCTAGCAATAGAGACTCTTTGTTTTTGACCTCCAGAAAGTGTAACACCTCTTTCACCTAAAACAGTTTTATATCCTTTAGAAAATTCAACAATGTTTTTATGTACATCAGCATTTTTAGCTGCAGTAATTATTTCTTCTTCTGTAGCATCTTGCTTACCAAATTTTATATTGTTTCCTATAGAATCAGAAAATAAAAATGGATCTTGAGGTACAAAGCCTATTTGATTTCTTAAATCGTTTAAATTTACTTTTTCGATACTAATATCATCCAAAAATATTTCTCCTTCAGTAGTATCATAAAGTCTAGCCACAAGCTCTATAATAGTTGATTTACCAGAACCAGTTTTTCCTAAAATGGCTAAAGTTTCTCCAGATTCAACTGTAAGATTTATATTCTTTAAGGCAGTTATATTAGTATCATCATAAGTAAAACTAACATTTTTAAATTCAACCTTACCATTTATTTCTGAGGCATTTGGATTGGTGTTGCTGATTTCTGGTTTTTCGTCTAAAAATTCATTAATTCTTGCTTGTGAAGCTTCAGCTTGTTGAATCATAGAAGTTACCCAGCCAACAACAGCAACAGGCCAAGTTAAAATGTTTACATAAAGTAAAAATTCTAAAACTACACCAATTTTAATTTCGTTATTAATGTATTGCATGCCACCAACATAAATTACTATTAGGTTACTAATACCAATTAGTAAAATCATTGTTGGAAAAAACAATGCATTAGCTTTTTGTAAATCAATATTTTTCTCTTTGCTTTCATTGGCAATTTCATCAAAATCTCTAATGATAGAAGTTTCGATTCCATAAGATTTTAATACACCTATTCCAGAAAAAGTTTCTTGATTAAAAGTGGTAAGTTTAGATAAATATTGCTGTACAATTGTACTCCTTTTATGAATTACTCTACTTAAAATAAATATAGAAACAGATAATAAAGGAAAAGGAATAAGTGTATACAAAGTAAGCTTTAAATCAACTTGAACCATTTGTGTAAAACCAACTACGAAAAGCACAATCATATTCATGCTATACATAATTGCAGGTCCCACATACATTCTTACTTTAGAAACATCTTCACTAATTCTGTTCATTAAATCTCCAGTCCTATTTTGTTTATAGAAATTAAGAGATAGTCTTTGGTATTGAGCATAGATTTCATTTTTTAAATCAAACTCAATTAATCTAGATGTTACTATTATAGTTTGTCTCATTAAAAAGGTAAAAAACCCACTTAAAAGCGCAACACCTATAATAATAAGAACATTAATAAGTAAATCGTGTTTTACTTCATCAATAGTAATATTTGCTCCGTTT